>Ga0058702_10000053_pt1 | contig 134637 bp, 108 predicted proteins | sample AgamicOrSfe_FD_83781 | JGI IMG/M metagenome (GOLD analysis project Ga0058702, IMG submission 83781) | Agave microbial communities from Guanajuato, Mexico - Or.Sf.e | ecosystem: Host-associated > Plants > Phyllosphere > Phylloplane/Leaf | place: Guanajuato, Mexico | collected 2012-05-30 | reverse complement strand
GTACAGCACCCGGGATTCGCTGCTGGTCACCCACGCAACTACTAATCGAGCGTTTGCTTGCTTAACGTGTGGAGAGCGGACGGGATCCAGTGTTCTCAAGCAACTATGGCCGTACGTGCTTGAGTCAAGAATTAATACATTATATGAGCCCCGGTTGTTGGAGGAACTCTGGTTCTGAGAAAAAAGCCTAGACCGCTGGCGTGAAGGGGGAGACGGAAGACAGACGAATGGTAACGAATACTCAAGATGCAAAGAGCAAGGTACATGCTGGTATTAATTATACACATAATCCGTGGGTTGCGGACAGAAGGCGCAAGTCGGTAGTCGTCGCCTGAAGATATCGAGTGCTTTGTTGTTTTCATTCGTTACACATGAAACTACGTCTTTCAAGAATGTCCGGCGGCACGCTTCTGCCTCCTCGCAGCAATCCGCGCCGCGGCTTTGGCTCTGCGCTCGTCGTCGAGCTGTTGCTTTCCATCTCCTTTGTTTACCAGAGCTTGTTCGTTCTCCTTGTTTTCATCCGCGGAGACCCCTCGAGCAGATTTCTCCGGCGATGAGCTCTTCGGACGCAAGCCCGCGCCGCCTTTGTTTCGTGGTCCGGGTGATGGTAGCGAGAAGGGGAGGGCGAAGCGGTCGTAGTGTGGTGGACTCGACATGAATGGTGATGATTCTGCTACGACGGGTCGTTTTAAGGGATCTGCTTTCTTCTGACTTGATAGAGGTCGTGCTGCTAGCGGGCTGATCATGTGGCTGCTTTGGTCGGGAGATGGTTGAGGGAGGTCAGGTATGTCGTCTAGTTCATCGTACAACTGCTGACGCCGGCGAGCGCTGCTGCGCTGGGCACGAGCAGATGTCGCCTCGCGTCGACTGCTGGCTACAGTAGGTGTTGAGGTAGACTTGTCCCCAGATATCGTGTTCAGGTCGCGTGCTCGCAATGGCGAAGTCTTTGCTTGGTCTACAACAGATCGCCTTGCAGAAGCGGATTGATGCGCGGTGATGTTGACGGCTGGACTGGACAGCATCACGTCTGCCCAGAGGTCCCCGCTCCCAGCAGCTGACCGTGTGTCGACTGGTGACTTTGGGGGCAAGCTTCGTTCGCGAGTGAGGTCAGCGGTAGGTGCTACAGTCATTTTTCTTGTCGAGCGCTGTTGAATGTCTGCATTCTTCTGCTCCACGTGGTACGCGTCAACCAGTTGTACTTTCTCTCCTTTGGAACGATCCGCTGTCTCGCGCGGAGCAACCTGGTATTGGGTAAGTTCTGCGTTGAGTTGCGCGACCTGTTGTTCGAGCTTCTGGACCTTTCTCTGCTCTTGTTTCAATCGATCGGCAAGATCCATGACTTTGGCGTCCCGGTCACGAGCGTAACTTTTGGCCGCCTTTTGCTTCGCAATCAACTTTTTCATCTCTCGCTGCGTGCGCTGTGCATAGTCGTCATATTTCTGCTCCCAAGACTGGTCATCTGTGCTTCGTGCATCTTCCTGCATAGACCTCATCGACACCTTGACCTTCACACCATCCTTCTCTCGCGTTGATTTGTCAGACGTCTGGCCAGCCTTTGCTTCTAGTGGTGCTTCTTTCGGATCTTCAATTGTCTCTGACTTCTGCGTCGCGACCTTGGGTGTCCATGGGCTTGGAAATTTTCCGGGTAAAGTCCCTGGCAGGTCGCTTTTACCGCTCTTGGATCGTCGAGTCCTTTGGTTATCTGCAACCTGTGCTCCAAAGGTCACAGACTTGGTTCGTCTCAAGTTTGTCGTGCCTGGCGTCAAGAGGATACCGCCTGGTTTAGAGGGAGATAAGAGCGGTTCACAGGTAAATGACTGATCTTCGGTAACTCTTGTTTGAATCCTTGCTCGTTTCTGCTCTTCTGGTTTCGGGGTGCCGAATATGCTGTACTTGAATGCTCGCGCTGCAAATAAATGTGCTGGAGTATCGGGTTGATCGATGATAGTGCTCGCATCAGGCTCTAAGGTGATGTCAGTCTGATATTCAATCTCGTGTACTACTCTTCTAACCTTCGACCGTGCTTGCTGACAACCATCTAAACATGGCAAGCGAGCGATCAATCGAACGCACGACGCAGTATTACAGTCAGAAAAGGGAGAGGACGACGCGATGATGTCTACGTGTCAGCGACAGATGCGCGTAGCGAATTGAATAAGGTTGGATATAGTGTAGAAATATTGATCGATGAGGTCTCGTACAAGCGCAGGACGCGGAGTGTTTACTGATTACCCCATTGGGGGGGTGACGCACTGGGGTCTTGCCAAGCCTTGGATGACTGTGACTGACCACTCTGGCGGTGAGGTTCCATGTCTGATATTTTATCGACTCAATTCTCTCACATAATCAACTCAAGTAACCAATAATAATGTCGATAATCGATATTACCGGCTGAGTGACGACTGCAGCTTCGGCTGCAGAACTGTGTCTCTGTTCAAGTAATGCCTATTTCAAGGCTAGATGCTTTTCTCAATGATCAGACATGGCACCCAAAACTCCCAAAGTTCAGCTTCAGAAACCGAAATCGAACAACGATGGTAATGCATCCAAGACCGTGCCCGACACCGGGTCACTCGGAGCGCAAGTCAACTATGCCGAAGTCCAAGACGAGGAGATTGACGTTCTGCGGGCCATATACATGGAAGACTTCGAAGACGTAGAAGTCAAATCAGCTTGGTCCAAGACAACAGATCGTGCTTTCAAGCTAAAGGTCAAGTCCTTCTCGGACGACGAAACATGGGTAATGTTAGTTGTCAAACTCACCATCACGTACCCGAAGACGCCACCGATTATCAAGGTTGAAGGTCTCGGAAACCTGCATGCTCGTACTCAGACGCGGATAAATCGCATTGCCGAAAGGCGACCGGCGGAAATGCTGGGCGAAGTCATGATACATAGTATCGCGTCTGAGATCCAAGATGCATTGGAAGATGCTGTTCAAGCTCGGGAACAAGGTGTCCTGCCCAGTCTTGGAGACGAGAGGGCCGTACACGAAGCTGCCGTGTCACTTCAAGCCCAAGAACAAGAAGAGGCTGACGTCAAGCGCGAAAAAGAAGCAAAGGCTGAGGAGGATAGAGTCTTGCGACAGATGGCCCAGGAAGAAGTCAAGAGGAGAGAAGCCAGAAAGCCGGCCAAACCACCTTCGCAATCATTGAATGACAGTCAAGATATCGTCACAAGCGCTGATATCGTTCGCTTCGATCAACCACTGCAAGTTCCAATTGACAGTGGCTATTTAGAAGTCGATCGCGTTCAACTCGTTGGTAAGATCCAGCGTCGTGCAGAGACTCAGGTATATGCGGCAAAACCTGTGGCAATCAGCGACACAATATTGGCCATCCGCCGTTCCAAATTTATCGTTGGGAATGACGACCCGGGCAAAAGACATGACCTACTGGCGCTTGAAGAGGAGCTGGAGATGCTCAAAACTTTGCGTCAATCGAACATTATCAATGTCTATGCTTTCAAGCTAGACCGAGATACATCGGAAAACGACAACCCCTCATTTGGCTGGCAAGTCACAATTCTATCAGATCTTGCCAACAGAGGCACGATCGAGGAGTTTCTTGAGAACGGTCAAGTGATTCCTCTAGAAAAGGCTCGACAATGGTCACTGGACATCCTCGAGGCTCTTGACTTTCTCCATCGACATGGTGTGATTCACAAGTCCATCCATTGCCGCAATATTCTTCTGTCCCGAACTTCTGCTGGTATCACTGTGCCTTTACTTTCCGATGCCGCGTATGAGTACCGACTACGTTGCTTACAATCGCATCAGGACGATCGTCATGAGTCCACTAAGCTGGCTTGGTCAGCGCCTGAATGCGTTGGTGAGCAGGCGTCCTTCACCCGCAAGTCCGACATATGGGACTTCGGGGTCGTGCTTCTGCAAATGCTGCTGGGACTAGAGATCACCACAAAATATTCCTCACCGGCAGTCATGATAGAGTCTGAAGATCTCTCCGACGCCCTCACGGATATGCTTTACAAGCTCTTCTCTCGGGATGCTCGCTTGCGACCGACTGCCTTTGATGTCATACCAAGCGAATTCCTTCGCAGCAATGCTGCCATCTTCGACGTGCCAGTTTTGAATCACCGACGCAGACAATCGTCGTCTTTAGCCTTGTCCGGCCATCGAAGCCCACTAAGTAGGCGTCAGAGACGTGAGTCGTCAGGTATTACTGATGCCGTACCCCTATCAAGGTACACGAACGACTTTACAGAGCTGCACCGGCTTGGTCGCGGCGGATTTGGTGAGGTTGTTAAAGCTCGGAATAAAGTGGATGGTGGCATTTATGCAATCAAGAAGATCAAGCAGGATTCTCGCACGCAGCTCGAACAGGTTTTGTCCGAGGTCATGCTGCTACATCGGCTCAACCATGCCTATGTAGTCAGGTATTACACTGCGTGGGTGGAAGATGATCTCTCTGGAAAAGTCGAGCTCGACGAGTCTGCTGTTTCGACCAGCGAAGACTTCAGCTCGAGTCACGGGTTGCAGGCTGAGTTTGGGCTGAGTTCTCGCGGTCTAGACTTTGTCAGCTCGAACGGCTACAACGATATTCAGTTTGGCGACGATAGCGAAGATGGAGATGACAACGACGAGTCCGATGATGAGAGCACAGAGAACTCTGCTGCTCCTACGGGAACGGACAGTCAGGCCGTCGACGATGCCGACGAAGAACTCCCAATACGCCAGAAAAGGAACCGAGCGCTATCTCAGCGAATGATGCGCTCCACACTGTACATCCAAATGGAGTTTTGTGAACGTCGCACTCTTCGTGACTTGATAGTACGAGGTATGCATGAGAAGCCAGACGAAGGATGGCAGATGCTGCGTCAGATCCTGGAGGGCCTTGCTCATATTCACGGTCACGGTATCATTCATAGGGACTTAAAACCTGATAACGTCTTTATTGACATCGCGGGCAACCCGCGAATCGGTGATTTTGGCCTGGCCACGACAAGTCGATACCAGCCTACTGGAAAGATCACTTCGAGCCATCACACTGGCGGTGACATGACTCGGAGTGTCGGAACCGCATTGTACGTGGCTCCTGAGCTCCAGTCTGGTTCAGTCAGCAGCTACAACGACAAAGTGGACATGTACTCTTTAGGCATCATCTTCTTCGAGATGTGCTACCCGCTAGCGACGGCTATGGAGAGACTGTTGGTATTGCAAGACTTGCGGAAGAAGGACCATGTGCTTCCTACTGTCTTCCAGTCAGGAGAAAAAGTAGCCCAAGGCAATATCATCGAATCCTTGATCAGTCATAGTCCGGGTAGCCGACCGAGTAGCGTTGAACTGCTTCGGAGTGGTAATCTACCTCTTCAGATCGAGGACGAGACTATCAGACGCACGCTCCAGAGTTTGAGCGATTCTGGCTCCCCTTACTACCAGAAGATGCTGTCCGCTCTATTTGCACAAACCACTGATCAACGCGTCAAGGACTATGCATGGGACGCAAGAACTGATAGTAACCCGGTACTCTCGGCAGACGAAATGCGTGCGAGAACGGCAGCGCGGTCTATCGTAACAACAATCTTTCGCAGACACGGCGCCGAAGAGACATCAAGATCGACTCTTCTGCCACGGTCAAATGTCTATTCCAATCCGAACGTAGTCCAGCTACTCGATAGCACAGGAAGTTTGCTGCAATTACCGTACGATCTTACACTGCCTTTCGCGAGATCCTTGACGAAGAGCGTTCCCGCGGCTAACAAGACATATGTCTTTGGTCAGGTATATCGCGACGTTGGCGGAGGAGGCCAGCCCCGAACCTATGGGGAGGTCGACTTTGATATTGTCTCATACGATTCTGATGACTCTGTGGTACATGATGCAGAGGTAGTCAAGGTCGTCGAGGAGATTTTGGACGAGACTCCTGCACTGGCATCTGCTTCTATGTCATTCCATCTTAACCATGCCGACATCCTCGACGTTATACTCGAGTACTGTCGCATCGATCAGTCGCAGAGAGTGGCCGTCAAGGAAACCATCAGCAAGCTGAACTTTCATCAGTGGACATGGACCAAAATTCGTGCCGAGTTGAGATCACCCTTGCTCGGTATACCATCAACATCTCTGGATGAATTGGCACAGTTTGACTTTCGAGACACGCCTGAGAAGGCCATCAACAAACTTGAATCACTGTTCGAAGACACGACATATGCCAAGCGACTCCAAGGACCCATCCAATACTTGAGGGGCTTAATAGAGACTCTCCATCTCTTTGGCGTCCACAGAAAGATATATATCTGTCCACTCACCTGCCATAACGAAAAGTTTTACGGCGGCGGCTTCTTGTTTCAATGCGTTAACGACAAGAAGAATCGAAGCGTCTTCGTGGCCGGAGGGAGATACGATTCACTGATCGAAGGCCTGCGAGCCCACACGCAGAACGCTCCACCATGCCGCGCTGTCGGAGTCAACATTGGCTGGGACGGCCTGATCTCCGCCGTGCTTCGCTACCAAAGAGCCATCTCAAACAGCGCCTACCTGAAAAAAGGCCAAGACGAACCCCAGCCCTCCACCTGGGACGAAAAGCGATGCGACGTCCTGATCGCATCCTCCGACCCAACAGTCCTGCGCTCCACCGGCGTGAAGTTAGTGACGACCCTCTGGACGGCCGAGATCAGCGCCGAACTCGCGACCGACAGTCGCTCGGTCGACGACCTCCTCGGCCGGCAACGCGACAAACTGCACTCCTGGATTGTGATGGTGAAGTACGAATCCGCACCAACCGTCAAAGTGCGCAACACGGGCACGGATACAGAGAACGAAGTCGCCACATCGTCACTGCTCTCACACATCCGCTCCGAAATGCGTGAGCGCGACATGCACTTGATCAAGCAGCGACGCCCACCTCCCGCGTTGCTCCGTGGCACATCCCACTCGGAGCAAGAGCGCAAAGCGAACGTGCAGGTCCTTATGAGCCAGCACCGCAGCAAGAAGAGCAACAAATTCCACATCGTCGAGGCGGCGCAGCAGAAGTGGCGCGAACGAGTCGAGGAGTTCAAGGATGCGCCGATACTGGCGATTGAAACGGAGGATAAAGTGCTCGAGGGACTTAAGGAGACAAGATTGGGAGACCCGGAGAGCTGGAGGCGTGCGATCCAGAGCGTGCAGCTGGGCGAGAGGAAATACGTGCAGCAGGTGCATGATATCCTGCAGGGGATGCGCGGGAAGTGGGAGGCTGGTGACGCGCCCCGTGAGGCTTGTATTTTCAACTTTAGGTCTGGTGGATGTACATACTACGACCTTGGTCTGTGAGGACTGGAACGTCACGACAGAGCTGCTTGCCCATGGTGGATGTAAATTGTTTATGGATAAAGACAAAAATAACAAAGGCTGATTTGCCAATGATAATATTTTAGCTCCACACAGCAATCCCACTGGCTTTAGTTTCTCTGTCGAGGAAGATCAAGCACCTGGTGACTGACACCTTCTACTCGTTTCGATCTTGCCGGTAATAGATGATGGATCGGTCGTTTGCGTCTTTGTCGGTTGAGACACTATAGGTAGTTGCTCTGACGAGGAAGGACGACTGCACGCAACGGTGAGGCCGGATTTCGGGGAGAAGATCCTAAGACAACATCATGGTCGCTTCGGATGGCAGTGTATACTAGACCTCGATCGTAAGCAATAGTCACGTGCACAAGAAAATTTCAAAAATGAGAGTAAATAGCATCGATTGCGAACAAGTCAACTATTTGACCCTCTTTCTTTTTGGTGTTACAAAGCAGGGTTCCTCAAAGGCTGCCGGCTACAAGAACGCAACCCAGCACCGGTGTTAGAGGCATGCATGCCATGTGCTTTCCATAAACTCCTCCATTCGTAACCTCGTTTGGTTGAATTGACCGACGTTGACTCCAATTCCAGACAACACTCATGAGTTCCCTTTCCGCATCCCATCGCCTTGTACTCCGGGGAAGTTTGAGACTGAATTGTTGGAAAGTTTGTTGATGTACTGTGTGGTGCGCGACATGATTCGTAGCTTTGGTGCGCGCTCAATTGGTGTCAAGAGCCGAGATCGAGGGTTGAGCGAGTTGTTTACTTGCTGGAGAGGGAATCAGTAAGCTGGCCATGATGTACCAATGGTATATTGAATATGTCTTACCTGCGCGCTCTCGTCTTTCTTCTCTTACGCTTCAGGCGTCGAACTCTCTTCTTTCTCCACTTGGCTCTCATCTTCGATTACTGGAAGGTGTTATTAGTGACAGTCTCAAGAACCAGGATTGCCAGGCAATAATTACCTTGAGTGGTCGAAAATGGGTTGCTGGTGTGAGAGAAGCGGTTCCCTGCCGAGCTTCAAATTATCAATGTGCTTCGTGCGGAGCTGGCTGCTGAGTCAGCCGGCGAAAAATGGCCTTGGCGTGTGGGGTTCTCGTGACGTCGATCCTTCTAGGCTGTCGTTCCGCAGTTCTACGAATGCCTGCTGATGTCCATTGATAGAACTGTCACGTTGAAGATCATTGTTGTGTATCTCTGTTCTACGATGGCCGATAGTGCATCATTGTACAAATCATCGAGTGATTATCAGCTGCCCACATATCAACATGGATCTTCGCGGCTGCAAGACGTCGGAACCCTGTCGTTCATTCATGTTGGTACCAACACCAGAGGTTTGTCTGGCATCCAAATCATTGTCATTGCCATTGCTTGTTTCTCATTTCGAGTATAGCCGAGTGTCATCTACAATCCGGCGCAGAGCTCTTGGTAGGCAGACAGCTGATTGAGCAGTAATTCACTATACCATCCATTTTACTACAATGAATCGAGTTGAACACCACTTACAGACTGCTGAACTTTCGTGACTCCACCATCTCCTCCAACCACCTCATTTTCCGACCGATTGTCTACGAGATGAACACTCCGGACTCGGATGCCCCTTTAGTCTATGTCGAAGACCGCTCAATGAACGGAACCACACTGAAGCGATCGCGTGCCAGAGACGAAACCCAGGTTGAGGAGGACTTCCATTTCATGTCAGCATCGGGTCCGCAGCTCCTTGATTCGGGAGATGTGCTGTCGATTTCAGATGCCGTCAAGATCCAGTATTCCTGCCGAACGGCGAACAAACCATCCGGTGGCTTGACAGAGATACAATCCGCTGAGAGTTTGGTATCGTGAAGTACCATTTGACATGCTTCCAAAGACTCAGACATTGACAGCTATAGATGTTGAGTCCTAGGTACCAAGTATCGGATCGGAAACTTGGCTTTGGCGCACAGGGAAGCGTCTTTGCTGCAACCGAAGTCTCGACGAAACGTCAAGTGGCATGCAAAATTATCGACTTGTGTTCAGTCGCGAACCAAGTCAACGAAGAGATCCGAGGTACAAGGCACTGCGAAAATGATGGGGCAGCCTATTTGGCCGAGTATCGCAGACTCATGAAGGAAAAAACCCAACGTACCAGTCGAGAGTATCTGCTGCTGGCTGAGCTGTCTCATGTCAGTCAACGACTCATCTGCTAACCCCTCAGACTGTGCTGACCATAACAGCCCAACATCATAACTGTCAATCACGTCTACAGAACCAGCCACAACATGTATATCGCGAGGGTACTCGTCTCACATTGGCACTGCTGACATTCTCCAGCTACATCTTCCAGGAACTCATGTCTGGGGGGGATCTGTTCTCGTACCTCGACTCGAGCAGCGATCAATGTCTTCCCGAAGTCAATGCTGCTGTGATCGTTCGTCAGGTGCTCGAGGCAGTTCACTACCTTCACAAGGAGGGCATCGCTCATCGAGATATCAAGCCAGAAAATGTTCTCATGACCAACCTCAGACCGATAAGCCGAGTCGTTCTGACCGACTTCGGACAAGCCCGCAGAATACCAGTGGACGAAGAAGCTTCTACTGTCAAGAAGCGTATGCACACATATGTGGGAACATACGATTATGCTGCTCCGTAGGTAATGCAGTTTTTCGTGTAATACACAGAGATCTAATAAACGCAGAGAAATGCCTGGTCGCAACAGATCAAACCCAGAAAGAGGTTATACTGAAGCCGTAGACCTTTGGTCAGTCGGCGTCATCACAGCCTTGCTGCTCACAGGCGATACACTGTATTTGGCCCCTGGCGACGTCCCCCATCATATGAAATCAGAGGACGAGCGGCGTGGGTATGGAGAACGTCAGCGGAGTGAATTCATCACGCAACTTGCCTCGCAGTGCAGACTGACTGTCACCGATGACGCGGCGAACCCTCGTTGGCACGCTCTGAGCTCCCGGGCCAAGTCCTTCATTAGGCAGCTCCTCGTTATCGATGAACATCAACGGTTGAGGTCCAAAGAAGCTTTAGAGCACCCATGGTTCACGCACCCTATCTACGAAGCAGAGCTACAGCATGCTTACAACTTTGCCACGGACGGATGGAAGCCGTCTAATGAGCAGACAGAGACGTATCATGAGGTTGACACAGTTGACGTCAATGGGCCTTCTGTCATGGAGACGCCTCCGCCCGACAGTGTATCGCAGCAGGGATTGAGGTCGAAGCATTTTCCATTTCCCAGATCGGCGCCATGAGTGGGGGGTTCTGGTCGACACGGACATATGTTAGCACTTCGTACAGAGATGGCAGCGCGCTGCATTGAAGGACGACAGAATCTGTTGATGGTTGATAGAAGAGTCGAGATGGAGACTCAGGGCCACTTTTCGTAATACTGTACATTATACATATCGTCTGCCAAACGCCATCGTAGCCCCTTCTATGTCCATGATCATTCCTCTTCAATAGCCATGTTCATTCGTCCTGCACATGAGTCCTCCGTGATTGTTCAAGAAGCACCAAGACCACTGCCCGGCTCCTCAGCAGCGCTCTTGTCCGAATCGCCAGTCTCATCAGCGCTCTGCACACGCGGCCTGCTCAAGACCTCAAACGATCGCTGAACGAGGTTCAATCTCGTCTGGTTGTTTCCGTCCTGGCCCTGGAAGGTATCCATACGCGCATCAGCGTCGATGTAAAGCAACGATCTACAGCCCTGTGAGTACTATATCCCTCTGAGGGTTTGTGGAAACAAACACACTACTCACCCTTTTGGGAGACTACACAGCAACTCCTTCTGTGATCCCTCGATGAAGCTCGCGACGCGGAACCAACTCGTGGGTCGCTGGCCGGTGCTCTCGTCGCGTGGGCCGGCGCTCACGCCCAGCGCGTAGCGGATCATCTCGCGCCCGGTCGAGGTCGGTGTCTGCTCTGGTGTGTCGGCTAGGCGGCCGATGAGCTGCATGCGGGCCAGAGCTTTGGGAGTTGTGGTCGAGAAGGCGCGGGCGCTGCGGGCCAGGGTTGTGGTGCGTGAGGTGAACATTTTGGGTGCGGTTATTGGTGCTAGACTGCAAGAGAGGTGAGATGAGGTTGCAATTGATGAGAGCTTGGGGGACCTGAGACAGGAGATGTCGGACGTGAATGCGCTCGGATCGTGATTGGTCCGCGGGTGAGGTCGCGTTTGCAGATGGCGCGTGCGCGAGTTGGAGATGTGCCAAGCCCACACAGTAGTTACTGTATTCAGTACGACAGGTGGCTTTTTCAATGATGCAGCTATTGGCAATCGACGACATGATGGTGTCTGGAGATCTCGTGGTCAGAGGCGGTTTATCAGCACGATGAGAATCTCGCCCACATCACAGGTCTGATGCATCCCATGGAAAGAAACACACTACGAATATCTCGTATCGGTACCGTGGGGAGTCCTTGCGCTTAGAACTCAGCACAAAGCTCCGTGTAGAGTCTTGGACACTTCAAGTGGATGGCGAGGACTTTTTTTTCGACGAATGCGCTTCGTGTGATATGTGTACGTCTGTAGCAGTATGAACAGTACCCTCCGTCAGGTATGTATATAAGGTAATAATGAAACGCAGTCCCCCTTGCAATCCCATTTGCCATCCATTCCATTCCTGCCGTCCTCGCTATGCAATCATACAGTAAACACATTGAACGCCGACTGAATTCTATATCATAAAGGTCTTGACATCCTCTCGCCGCCCTGACGATCAGGAGGTACCAGGACTCGGAGGCGGACTGACAGCAGACTCTCTGGCCTTTTGCATCTGCATCAACCACTTCATCCGTCCGAGCGTCTCGACCATGTCCTCTGTCAGCTTCAGGTTCTCTTCTTCCCTCTTTCCGACCAGTTGTCTCATGTGTACCGCTTCTTGCTCCAGCTCCTCGATCTTGTCGCTCTTTGCTTCTTCCAGTTTCGACGACACGACGAGGTATTCTTGATGTTGCTTCCTTGTTCTCTCCAGCTCCTTTTTCATCATGTTCACCACCACGTCCATCTTGACCAGTTTCTTCTTGTCCTCTTCCCTGTCGTCCATCAATTCGCGTAGATGCTTGGTCGTTGACGCAAACCGTGTCCTGTATTCTCTTGACAGTTGCTGATGTGATGTCCTGAGGATATCGGCATGTGTGGTGGCATGTTTCGCTTCTTCCGTGGCGGACTGGAGCTGTTTCCTACTCAGCTCATCGCCATCTTCTCTTGCTCTGTCCGCGTCGGCTGCTCTCGATTCGGCCGCAAGTCGTTTCTGCTTCTCCACTTCAATCTCAGCCTTGAGCTCTGCAATCTTCCTGTCTCGTCTTGCGATGATGTTATCATCCATGCTCTTGATGTTTGTGAGTCGTGAGTTCTCCGTCCGGAGTGCTTCTAATGCAGGCTTGGTCGCTTCGAGTGCTCGGGTGACTTCTTCGCATTTGGCAGAGGTTGACCGGTGTTCGCGCTTCAGTCGGTCGTTGTCGCTCATCAGACGTTCAATCACTCGTCCTGTCTTTCCCATGCCTGCGCTACCAAGGCCGGTACCACCTATCCACGGCGTCGCTGTCAAGTCTCCATTGGTACCGGGTGTGTCTGGAGTTGACGGATCGAGGGATTCAGGTGAAACTGCGCGCGCAACTACCGCAGTCATTTTTGGTGTGGATGTTAATTGCGGACTGCTCTCTCTGCTTCGCTGGATGTTTCCTGAGTTGGCGGTTTGGCGCAATGGCGTGTTGACCGCATCAAATGGATCTGGTGTAGCGAGACGTATCGTGTTCTTTCTGTCTAATCGTGGTGAGTCTGGTAGTAATGCCATGTCAGTACAATTCTGCAGACTAGATATGTTAAAATCATCCAGGCCAGTCAGTCGGTCAGCAATCAGCCAGTGTCGCAGTCAGTCGTAGTCAGTCGTAGTTCGTCGTGTCCAGTATTGAGTGAATGCGCAGCGCAAAAGTATGGGAAATTGCGTAGGCAGCGGAGGTTCTAAACAAAGTACTGGAAGCGGGTGCTTACCGCCGATCATTGACGAAATCCTAGGGCTTTTGGGCGAGCCCGACACAACCATTACTGCCCCGACTTGAAAGGAACCTTGACGAGACCTTGGTTTCGACATTGTTGTGAGTATGTTTGATCGTGATCAATGGACAAGATTTCTCTTGAATGGGACAAGACTCTTCAATTGAGACATACATACAGCTTATTGGAGTCGTTGTTGATCCGTTGTGTTGCTAGGCTAACGGCCAAATTTACGGTATTCGAGCCGAGCGGAACGGACGCATGTTCAGGGTTTGGCTTCCGAGAAGTTGACCTCAAGTCGTGCAAAGTCCGGGAACGGCGGACGCGGAGGATTGATTTACGCCACGGTAATAGGATGATCTAGCATCATTTACCATGAATCAGAAGCGTATCGTCTTTGTAATTCGATATGCAGGTTGTGCAGTACTCTAGCAATTACTGCTCCTAATTTCGGTGTAAGATTCGTCGCTACGAATCAATTGGGTGTCGCGGTTGCATCCACGTTTTGCCGGCATATGACATGCATTCAGATGCCTACAGGAGTTGCTATCGCAGCGTCAAGCAATACCGACCCTCCATCGACTCCAGCTTCCATGTACCCAAATTATGAACAGACGGACAATCGATGACGGGCTCAACTGCATTCAAAGTTCCAGAGTTTGCTGCTTTTCTTCCCCATTCTGCGCATGCCACACGGACTGTTCGAAGAGCTGCCCTCAAATCACGACCGAGAGATTCGGGCCGGTCTCCATGTAAAAAAGTGTTCTAAACTTCGGACGGCGCATTACTACCATGCTGTACTCCAACGGCCGAGTCTGATGATTGCAATATCTCATGCAGTGAGATAATAGTGACGAACCATGAACTGGCTTGTGTTGTACGACTCGTTTATACCTTAGGTTAAGGTATACACTTCAGTGGTCCTGCTCTCCTCTTGGCCCAGCGTTTTCTGCTAGGTACAAAGAAACATCTGGCGGGCACATGTATCGATCTGTCTGCGTGCGGAATGAACCATGTCCATGGCTGTCGCGAGAAATCGATCAGAACTGATGATGCCTTTGACGGCACACGACACCAACAATGACACACGCGGCAGCATCCACTTTTGGAGTTCGCTGGCCATGGTCACACGCGCTCTACCCCGCATTCTTTCCCCAGATCTGCCCTGCATTAGCGCCGTCACTACACTACAGCAGGAAACGTGGGGAAGGTCGCTGGAATGGAAAGAACCATCCAGTGTGGAAGTCATGGCGTCGGACGGCAGGTGCAACTTTAGCAGCATGCGATATCATAAGGTGTCGAGCACCTAAGGTACAACATATCGAGGCATTGCCGTCGCTGCTCCATCATCTTGGTGCAATGTAATCGAAGCAACCATTGCTACCTTAATGTGTCAGGTAGTCAAGGTTGAAAAAGAAACACCTCCCAAGGTCTCGAGATCTCCAAAACGCTCATCTTTCCCTATCAGTGCGGGGCACGCGACCAGGTCACGGTGCCCGTAGCTCAAGCTCGTAACGTAACGTAGCTCAGAGGTCTTGCCTTCCCCTCTCATCCGTGTGTCATATAAGTCGACTCTTATCTCCTGCGATTGATTCTTTCTTTCGTCAAACACCAATCCCTACAACCTACTACTTTCTCAACACAATACCGGCAAGATGAGTGCAATCATGGAGGAGAATGGTGACACCGTCCCTGACGTCAAGGTCAGTCTTGCTCCACTTCATCCCTTCCGCTTTCCATTGCTTTTGACCATTGCTTAACCTTATCAGGTCCTGTTCTGCCTCTACGATGGATTTGATACGATGGATGTCGTCGGCCCACTTGAGGTCCTCGGTATCGCAAAGAACGAAAACGAGCCAAGTGAGTAGTGCAGTCGAATCCCATGTAAGCTGTACTTTACTGATACTTTCACCCGCAGCCGCCAAACCTTTCACTTGCATGTTTGCAGGAAAGGATGAGCACACCGTCTCCCGTCAGGGTGCATCTTTCCGTGCCCACTTTGACTACAAGGAGGCCATGAAGCGTCTCTCCGAGATCGACGTCCTGATCGTCCCTGGTGGCGATTACGAGCCTATTATCAAGGCCAATGCCGAACCCATGGGTTTGATCATGGCTTTTGCCGAAATGCAGAAGAAGAACCCAGCGCGCGAGCGCACTCTCTTCTCCGTCTGTACCGGCGCCTTTTTGCTCGCTCAGCAGGGCATATTGGCCGGCCAGTGTGCCACCACCCATCCGGACTACTACACCAAGTTCGAAAACACCTGCAAGAGCATCAACACCAAGAACATGGACGAGCGTACCGATGTCATGGAAGAACGCTACGTCGTCAACAACCCCCGCTTCGACCTCGGCGATGAGGATGAAAATCCCTACATCCGTCGCAAGTCTGATGGTCGTCGTCCAAGCAATGCCCGTAGAGGCAGTGTCTCCTTGAAGGAGAGCAACGCCCGCCGTGAGAGCAATGCCAGACGCATGTCGCTCAAGCTCGGCGGATTGAGAGTCATTACCAGCGGTGGAATCTCCACTGGTATCGACGCCTCTCTGTACTTGGTTGCCGCCATGGTCAGCCACGAGTCGGCCAACGAGGTCGCTCGCATGATGCAGTACGAATGGCACAAGGGTGTCGTTGTCAAGGGTGTCGACGTCTAAGTCGTCCCTTCGCGACCACGGTAAAAGTGGCCTGGAATTATGGTCTACCGTGGTCGATCATCTTGATCGATGAGTCTGCTCGGAAATGGGTTTGACAGAATGTCCTTTTGAACGGACGGTGCAACAACGTTGCCTTTTATGCTGAATGAAACCTGAAACACTGTAAGAAAATCACAAATCGAATGCATTGTCGTTCATCAATCTTGCTTCTTGTTACATGTGATGATCATACCGTATCATGTCTGCTGCATGCTTATCCATTTCCTCCCTGATGGCCGCCCACCAACAAGAGAGGTAGAAGCACATTCGTCCTTCACTCGAGCAAACAGCGGATGTCCGACAGTATCTACTCCATAAGATCCAATTACACTCTGACCACGGTCCGAGTGAAGATAGCCAAGAAAAGCCTTGACTTCTCCTCTCGCCATCTGATCAGCAGTAGTAGAGTAGAGAGCATGACAATCGTTCATGAGTACGTCATCAGCGCTCTTCGACTCGAAGAAGCAAGTGCAATTCTTCACACTTCCTAGCTCGGTCTGCTTGAGAAGTGTAGAACGGTCTGTGAGGAGATATGCGCCTTTCTCGTCTGCTTGTATCAAGGCATCTGCAGGTCCAAGGACAGAAGTACGGTACCAGGAAGAAGCAGAACCTTCATCGTCCCAGGGAGCCAGATCCGCAGCGACCCATAGTTGTCGCTCCTTGAACATTGTCGCAGAAGAGTCGACCCTACTGTGGAACTGGCTCCTCGACTTCTCGATCCGCGTCATCGCATCCGATATCGTGCTACATGTCTTGATGTTGGCTGAATCGTCGATAGGCCCGACGATGCAGAAGTGGTCTCTAAAGGCACAGCCCGAGGTGTTGGCCCAGCCTTCTGACAGCGAGATTTGTTCTTGGTCGCGCTCGTATGTCAGAGCTAGGTCTACATGGCCGTACAGAAGTGCAAGCTGGGTATTCCGAGAATGGTTACAGATCCACTGAATCGATACTTCGTCGGACCGGGTGCTGAGATAGTCGTTTGCGAGAGCTTCTATCAAGCCTGTTGCTCCTGCTCCGCCGTTGCTGGAATGAGGTCAGTACATACTCGTATTCCGTGCTGTCTAGATGGCGACCATACCCGATCCTGAGGATAGTTTTGCCAGTCCCGTATATCTGAGATGGTTGAGACTCAACTTCTCCATGAGACCGAATGTCTGTTTGGGAATTCATCGCATACGATGGTGTCGCTGCTAGACTGCTTTGAAGTGCCGAACCTATGATTGACATAACAATGCGAGATGTGATTGCCAGTGCCACTCCTACCGAGATTGTGATTGTCGCTCTATCGGCATTTGATCGAAAGCCGAGCTGTTTCCTTCACGTCCTACATCTGCCTATCGAGCTCTGTCATCGACCCATGAAGTCGACTTTCATCTGAAACCACTTGTTAAGCGTTTAGAATGGCAGACGGCGAGGGCAACGACCGACGCAAACCCTGATCAAAGTCTGGTTGAGATGGTGTCTGTCGCGATGCTGAGTGTTCGAGTTCGCATGCCAAGCCGTTGTCGTGTGACCTCATTGTTGTTTGTCCGGAGCACTTTTGCGACAGCTCTCTTTACTGATTCGATACTGTATCGCACTGCGGAGATTCATTGACTTCCCACTATCCTCCGTGGAGGCAGATGGATGTCGCATAAAGCAGAGCCTCTCCGGGATGAAGTATGCAACAACGATCGTGACGAAAAGCCATGAGCTAACAAATACCAGGGCTCTCGCACACAAGTCCTGATCTCAGGCGCCGTAGCAGGTCTGGTCTCGAGGTACGAAATCCCAATTGCTGCTTGACCATCTCCCCTGACACATTCAGATTTTGCATAGCACCCCTCGATGTAATTAAAATCCGACTGCAACTACAATACCACTCGTTGTCGGATCCTTTGAACAAGACCAGCAAACCCGCGTACCGCACGGCTCTAGGTACCCTGACTACTATCGTCCGCGAAGAAGGTATCACTGGTCTCTGGAAAGGCAACGTACCAGCCGAAGCGCTCTACCTCGCTTATGGAAGCGTACAGTTCCTTTCCTACAGGAGCGCGACACAAGCTCTCGATGCGCTTCCCGAGCCGTATCGACTACCCGGCACAGCGAAGAGTTTCATCGCAGGAGCAGTAGCTGGTACTGCTGCAACGACCGTCACGTATCCACTCGATTTACTACGGACGAGATTCGCGGCGCAGGGGAAAGAGAAAGTATATGATGGTTTGTTGGCCAGTATCAGAGACATCACCAGACACGAAGGTCCGAAAGGGTTCTACAGAGGACTGAGTGCGGGCATCGCGCAGATTGTGCCATACATGGGTCTGTTCTTTGCGCTGTATGAGAGTTTCAAGCCGCTTTTTGCGAACGTGCAGTTGCCGTTCGAAAGCCTGGGATCAGGAGAGGCTGTGGCGGGAGTTGCGGCCAGCGTATTGAGTAAGACGGCAGTCTTTCCGCTGGATACGATCAGGAAGAGATTACAAGTGCAAGGACCCACGAGGGCAAAGTTCGGCGGAGGCAAGATTCCGACTTACACTGGTGTGAGCGGCACTCTGAAAGCCATCTTGAAGAGAGAGGGAGTGAGAGGACTTTACAGAGGCTTGTCGGTCGGTCTTCTCAAGGCGGCTCCTGCCAGCGCTGTCACAATATGGACCTACGAAAGGGTAATGGGCGCCTTAAAAGCGCTAGACGAAAAGATATAATGACCGTCATGCAATAGTTTTCTCCGGTTCGTGGCTTTATGCAGGTATCGTAATCCAATTGTATCTTCCTTTCACGCGGCCTCTAGGCAGCGGCCTTCTTCTTCTTGTCCTCGACTTGTTCAATGTTGTCCTCCGGTATCTGAGGATACGTCTCGAGCAACCAGTCGAGAACATCGTCGCTCAGATCTCCTTGAATGGTAATCTCCTCACCACCCTGCGGCGTCTTGGTCACACTGGCGCCAGTCGCAAACTTCTTGCCCATCTCCTTGCCGACCTTCTTCAACTCCAGACCGTGCTCCTCAAGTCCTTGCACCGTAGTGACGTATTTCCTCTTATTGCGCTCGATGCGGTGAATCGTGACTTTGGCGTGTGCGAGACGTTCCGACTCCTTGGCCTCTGCGGCCTCGGCTTTGGCGGCCTTTTTTTGTGCGTCGCGCTCGGCGCGCTTCTGGGCATCCACGGAGAGTGTGCTGAGGTTGGCGGCTACCGCGTCGGCGTTGTAGAAGCGGGCGTGGAGGTCGGGGTGGTGTTGCGATAGCCAGTCTTCGCATTTCTTGGTTGTGCCGCCAAACTCACAGTACTGCAGATGTTAGACTATGGACCGAGGGCGTGAGATAGTCGCTTTCAAGCCTACCTACTTCTGGAGGAAGACTGCATACTGTGATTTGTTAGTTTGAGAAACGTAGATATGTTTTCTGGGATCACTTACCACCACAATATGTGATTTGTCGAGGCGGCTGTAGCGTTACTGGCGCTGATTGTGTCTCTGCCATTTTGAGCTGTGCGTTCGTGTCAAATAAAACTATTGTTGAAATGAATCGAAGTCGGCGATTCCTAATGATATTGAGAATTGATTGATGGCGGGGCAGTCGCGGGGGAGGGAATGACGGTGAGGATGATTGGACGGTGGGCCAGAAACACGCATGTACATCTACCTCGGTTCCTGATTTACATCCTAGAAATATCACCATCCTTTCTTCCTCTTCACTTTTGAGGATTGGTAGATATGAAGTCATTTCAGGTCATTGGAGGGCCCGTCTGCGTCAACAGAATCAGACTCACGCGGCATACATCGCTTGCAGGCAAACGGTGGCAGACCGCGGTTGCCCGGCCTCGTACATGGAACACGGCAAACCAGAGGCGACCGCAGATCCACCACAGTGATCCAAAAACGTCAGGTCGCAGGTACCTGGCAGCTGAGTCGCGCAATGTGGCCAAACCGTCAGGAGTTACCACGACGCCAGAGGGCAGCCTTGTCTTTGACGCCGACCTCTTGAATTCTTATGGTGTTCTAATCGAGGGACATGAAGCTCTGACACGTGATCCATTATGGCTTCGAGACTGCTGCAAATGCGAAGCTTGCGTCAATCAGTCGTCGCGGCAGAAGCAATTCGAAACGACAGATATTCCAGAAGACATCAAGGTCAGAGATATGGAAGTCATTGGCGACACAATACGCTTCACTTGGGAAAACGATGTGCCCGGTTTCGCCGCAGATCACGAAACTGTGTTACAACTGCGTGATATAGTCTCACTGGCCGTTGACTCCAACGAATTTGAATATCGCAACACGCACAAAGGACATCACGTTTTTTGGAAGAAGGATGAGCTTGAGGCTGATCTCAAAGTCGTCGATTTTGACGACTACGTCAACAAAGAAGAGGCGCTTTTGTCCACGCTGCAAGCGCTCCGAAAGTATGGCATTGCTTTTGTGCAAAACGTACCGGAGAGTGAGCAGTCTGTGGTCGACATTGCTCTACGTATTGGTCCCCTGAAGAACACCTTCTACGGCTACACCTGGGACGTTCGCAGTGTGCCCGATGCAAAGAATGTCGCCTACACTCACGGTCATCTTGGCTTCCACATGGATCTGCTCTATATGAGGCAGCCCCCGCGCCTGCAACTCCTACACTGTGTCCGCTCGTCAGCACACGGTGGTGCCTCTCTATTTACAGACTCTTACCGTGCTGTAAGTGATATCTGCGACGTCGATCAGAAATACTTCAAGACCTTGAATTCCAGTCGCACTCTTTTTGAGTACCACAACGATGGCCATCACTATAGCCATGCGCACCCCATCGTGAGAATGAGCCTACGGGGTCGGAAGCGGGGATACCAGTCGAGTTTTGACCGAAGAGAAGAGCGAATGCCAACTGCAATCGCTGCAGTCCATTATTCCCCGCCCTTTCAGGGCCCCCTGAGCTACTCCACTCCAGCAGCAGTTCGAGGATGGTATTCTGCCATGAAAATGCTCAAGGCCAAGATAGAGCAGCCCGACATGATATATCAACGGCAGATGAAGCCTGGCGAATGTGTCATCTTCGACAATCAACGTGTATTGCACGCACGAACCGCATTCGTGCCGGGCGATGCAGGCAAAGAACGCTGGCTGCGTGGAGCGTATTTAGACGACGATCCCTGGATGAGCAAACTCAGAGTGCTGGAAGACAAGTATGGTGCAGAACCTTTTCGCGAACACGCCACCAAGCCGGCGAGCTAGGGAAGAGACTGAAGGATAATTTGTAGAGTATCGCCAGACAACATACAATCGAAGCAGGAACGGGACTGTGTGATCAGATCTGGGAAATAATGATTGTATCAAATCTGAGCTAGAGCTTGTCTGCCACACAACATCAAGATGACGCATCGTCAGAGATAACGGCCTCCTTCCATTCTGCGTCGCTGATGGTTCGTTTGGGTCCTTGAAACCAGTATCGCCCGCCTACCCCGAATGGCAGAATCCATCCTACAAGTGAGATTATCGTAACGGCCGCAATCATGATTGGCGCATAATTGAGGGTTTCCTAAAGCGTGTCAGCAGATCTGAAAAGGATGAGTACAGCGAGAAGACGTACGGCAGAGACAGGAAAGACCTGCGGCAAAAGCAGCACGACGAACAAAAAGCAGATGTACAGGCAAGCGACCGTAGCAATCACCGGACTGAAACGCCCTAGATTCCACTTTGCCGGTTCGAAATACTTCCTGCCGACGGTTTGTCTGGCTAAAATCGGGATCAGATACGAAACATTGGTAGCAATTGTGGCAGTAGCCGTCAAAGCTCCAAACGCAACCTCACTACCAATGACAGCAGCGTTGATAGCAATGCTCAAGACCGCGCACAGTAACGCCGCGTTGACAGGCAACTTGGTCCGCGGGTCCACTTTCTTGAAGATGCCCGAAAACGGAAGAATATCATCTCGCGCGATCGCATATGTGATTCTCTGCGTGCTGAGAAGACATACCATGGCACCGAGTAGACCATCCAGGTAAGCGAATGACAGAAATGCCACGGCGCCCTTTGGTCCGAGCAGCTCGACGAGGTAGACAGCCCAGTTGTTCGCGTACGAGCCGGAGATGATCGACTCGAAAGCGGGCATGCAGAAGAGTATCAAGATCAACGTCGGTACGGAAAGCAGCCAGGTGCACAGCGTGCCGAGCCACATTCCGCGAGCGACGACAATCTGAGCGTCTTTCGTCTCTTCTGCGAGATGCGTCGCTGCGTCGTATCCGTAAAAGTCCCAAGCGCCGTACAGGATACCAATGACCCAGCAGTACGAGTCCGAGGCCTGCATCCCGGTTCCTTCATTGATACCGTTGTGAAATGTCGTCAGGATCGAGGCAGGCTGGAAGTGGCCCGAGGCTTTGATCGGGAAGTAGATCCAGTAGAAGCACATGAGGATGCCGAAGGAGATAATAGTGGTGCGCAGCATGAGCTTCAGGATCTTCTCGCTCGCAATGTTCGGGATCGTGCAGACTATGATCGCGATCGAGGACAGGATCCAGCCGAACCATGGTTTGTCCCACAGCGTGTTGTCCGGGTACATGATCTGCAGCGCCGCGAGGAGGAAGTTCGTGTTGCCTTGAGTGAAACCCGGGATGACCGTCAGCCAGCCTGCCCAGTTCCACCACGCGGTCATCCAGGCTAGAAAAGGTCCCCATTCCGGTCCGCCGAGCTTGTAGCTCCAGAAGTAGATGCCGCCACAGGTCGGTAGACTGGCTGCTATCTCGGCCATTGATAAGGAGACGAAGAAGCTGAGACCGCCGACCATGGTCCAGTTAGCCAGAGCGGCTTGCGGTCCGCCGGTGGTCATGACCCAGCCGAAGAGGATCGGGAGGCCGTTGACAAAGTTCATGGTTGTGAAAGTCGCGGCCCAGTTCTCGACCATTCCGAGACCCCTGGAGAAGACCTGCTTGTAGCCCAGGGACGCCAGATGGTACTCGTCCTTGGACATGGTAACCCGCTGAGCCGGAATCGTAGCGACATCGCCGCTTTTGGTGTCCGAGCTGGTTCGCACGGTGTCGTTGTGTTTTTCATCGGCCATGTTGGCGTCTGCAGAGAAGATCGATGATGTTGGAAACAGGAGCAGGGCTATAACGAAGCATTGGGTAACTGGATCGCAAGACTGTGACTCTGTGCAGTAGTGGGCTAGGAAGTGAGAAAAGGAAGCCTACCACTATAGCAAAGGAGGAAGAATGGGTATTGAAAATAACTAAACCCTGATATGTCACCCCACGGGCAAAATAATACAAACCCCATTTTATGCCCACAGTTGATCTGCGTTGGACGAATGGTTCTCGGTCGTTCTTTGCACTGACCGATACGCCGCAGTGTTTAGCGTGAAGTTTCCGTGCCGAGGACGGCGGAGAACACATTTTGACAAGAATGGCCACTATGAGATTGCAGAACCGTCTTGGAAAAGTTTGACGACGGTGACCACGAACTATGAAAGTCTTATCAGGTCCGTCATCTGAGCTTGAAGAGCTTCGAATGCATCGGTAAGGACAGTACAAGATATTGTTAGGGCTTGTCAAATGGCGTACCTCGGCTGGTGAATCCCAATCTACAGAATGCCCCAAACTTTGACACCTCAGAGTTCTTCGGTAAAGCCCGGCCGTTTCCAAGGCTTGTCTTGACCTCTGACCACGAGACCACACAAGCACGTAGTGAACGTGGTCACCATCACTGGAAATCCAACTTATTCCCGTTGTGAGGGCCCTGGAACACTCGGCCTGCGTTGCTCATCGAGCCATTGGAGTTGTTCTGAGGCTGGGTGTTGGCACTTCGATTCTCGAGTAACAAAGGTCGCGAACCCGCCGGCGGAGTCGGTGGGGTCGGTGGTCTCGCTGAAGTCGTCCTCTCTGCTTGCTCTGTCTCCGCTTGCGATGGGTAAAGATCATTCGACCATATCCATAATTGACCAAGAACATCTTGATAGCCAGGATCTTCCGCGTTTGGAAACTTGGTCATGCCGGTATGATTATCTGCGATCCCGGAGTAAGGGTAGGCCGGGAGAATTGCTGATTCTTTCTTCACCACCTATAGTAATTAGCATGATCATTGGAGAGCACCTTGTTATGAACACTCACTGGTGCTCTGATCAAAGGGGTGTCATGGTCTTCATAGAAGCAGGTGATGCGTAGTTGTCGATTCAGATTGTTCGCACGAGCACGACCATGGTCTGAAACTCGTTCTGGATACGTGCGAGGACTTCAGACTCGGGTCGTAATACATCAACAATGGCGCTATTGGTGTTCTTGACCACTTTTGTAACAGATGTGAATACCATACCCCATTCAGCCCACTTAGAACCACAATGCGGTGTTCCCATGAACACAACCCCCTCAGTCGCTTCAAGAACTCGGTTCAGGTGAGCTTCTGCGCTATTCTTGGAGGCAAGCAGCATCTGGTTCTGTCAGTGTATGACAACAGACTTCTGGCGTTCTTTCATACATCCTCTACAACAAGGCCACCTAAGCTGTGTGCAACAAAGAACAATGGACGACTACTCTATGGGTAGATAATGCTTAGCAGCTGTCAATGTTCAAGCATGTATAAAGACTTACTGTCTCAGTGCGCTCCCTTGCTATTGCCAGACGACTGAGTAGTAGTTGGGCGTGCTCGTGGATCCTGCTTTGAGATACTGGTGACGTGAAATGAGTGACGTCCACATCATATCCATATGTATATATGCGGGCATTTGGCAGGTCGGCAGGCAGTACATCCTCTGGCCAGAAACAGGCCGAAGACTTGTGTGTCCATGTCCTCTCACGATCACCGGTCAGACCATGGACAAAGACAATGCTGGTACCATAAGTCTTGATGAAAGATGAATTCATGATTCTTGATAAACTTACTCAATTGCGTTCGATAACTCGCGGGCGTCCGCACACCTGCGAAGGCCTAACACTGGCTGCGACTTCTGCGACTTTGCAGAGGTCACAGCTGTCCCGGTGATCGGAGCTGGACGTGGTTCGTTCGGAGGCTGGGACAGTGGGCCCCCTGATGGCCGCTGCGGCCTCGCAGAGGTCGCAGCTGGCTCGGTGATCGAATCTGGACGTTGTTCGTGCTCTGGACGTGGTTCATACACTGGACGTCGCGCCAGGGGGACGAAAAAATCTCGACCTGGTGAACTTGCTCCCAATGGCATCAGTGAAGTATCATCATAGTCTGGACTTGGTGAACGTGATCCATAGTCTCGCCGCCGACTCAAACGCTTGAAAAAAGACATGGTGGTGATCACAACGAGTGACAGATCACATGGTCCGATGTTGAGACTGATTCAGAGTCCGGATAATGTAAGGCTACATGTATGATGTACATGTATCATGTACATGCACGTCTCACCATGTACTGCCATATCAGGCGACGACCACACCTGCAGGATCCCGGCGCCTCAGGTCTGCATACCCCGCCACACCTCATAGCTTTCGATGCATGTCAGGATCTCTCACACTCGATTGGTCGAAGCATTTCCTAGTCATCTTGGCAAGTCACCGCTTTGATACACCATGCTCTCTGCATTTGTGCTTTTCCAATGTATTTCCAGCGGCCATTCGCTTGCATTGCCTTAGCATCATGCACTTGCGTGATCATATCACAATCTTTCAGGACTCATTGTTGATGGTTTCCTTGTCAGCACCACTCATGATAGAGGCATAGCCCAGCTATTGAGACGGACAGAAGTCATCGCTCATGAAGAGACCTGGATGCAAATGCATCACCAATAACATCAATATCCGGCTCAAGCAGCAACTTTGCAGGTGACAGCAACAGCAGCGCTATAGTCGATGTTCATGCTTAAGCCGAGCATGATGGATGAAATGGTTACAAGAACACTAGATTTGCATCTAAGGTTTGTGGGATTAGTATCGCTAGCGCTTCAATTCTTTCAGGGAGCGAACCCTATACGTTCTGAGCTGTACCTTCCGAGACCAGACCATCACTCCTTGCGTCCGCGCTCCAGCCGAGTAAGAACCTTCTTGACACCCATCCATTCCTCGCCTTTGCCTTCCACAACACCACCAAGCTCGCTACCGACCTCGAAGACAGTCACAACACCATCCAAGCCGCCAACCGCAACGCGCTTGCCCTCATTCTGCTCCCAGGCAAGTTTGTTAAGACTCTTGACACCAAAGACATCGCCCGCGGTATGTGACGGCATAGCAGTTGCAACGGGCACCTCGACGTCGGCATTGAGATCGAAGACCTCGAACCGGCCTGCTCCGTCCACCAGACCGAAGATACTAGGTCTTACCGGCGACCACTTCACGTCGTAGACGGCGTCCTCGCGCATGATATCTAGCACTGGCTTCTCGGTGTGCAATCCATTACCGCTTGCTGAGGCGAAGTTGCTGGAATGAGGCTTCACGCGCCAGAGCTTGACTGTCCAATCTAGTGATGAGGAGAGACACAGGTCGCCGAGGTCGATCTTGCCTCTGCTCGCGTGAAAGTCAAGGCCTGTGACTGGAGCTGTGTGGCCACGGTGCGCGATGCGGGCGTCGATGCCTGCTTTCGCGCCCGCACGGTCGTAGCGGTGGATTGGAAGGAGACTGCCTTCTTCAGTACCGGCGAGGAAATAGGTTGGGTCGTTGCGGGGAAAGGAGATGCAGGTTGGCGCTACGTCTTCTGTTCTCGAGCGTCCTGGTGGTGATGTCAACTCGAGGTGTTCTTGAGGCCGCGAAAGCATGTCGAAACTCCAGGCGCACGCGGTTCCGTCAGTCGATACCGAGATGATGTTGCTCGCGTTCTGCGTTCCAACCACGGACAAAGAGTAGATTGGATGAGCATGTCCGCCACGCTCGCCTGCCAAAGGTGTTCGCTGTACAGGTGCGCTAGTGCGTTGACGCGTGTCCCACAAACAGACTTGACCGGAGTATGTACCTCCCAGGATGAGATTAGGGTGATAAGGAGAGAAACGGGCGGAGAGTATGTCGGAGGTTGCTGTAAAGGTGTACTCTGGTCGGGAAGGCATATGAGCGTTCCAGATCAATGCAAGACCTGGTGCGGACTGTGAGGAGCCAGCAGCTTTTGTGTAAGACGCCAGGAGAAGCTCGGGAAACTGCCACTGTTAGCATAGCTTGACATCATGCTTCGATACAGACCAACCTTGGCAGAGAAATCGAGGTCACTGATCATTCTCCTCTTTGTCCACTTTTCATCTTGGAACTGGTAAACCTCTTTTATCCTCCTGCCTCTGCGTCCTTTCGTGACTCCTGGCTCGTCATCGTCCTCATTGGATTGACTGATACCCTTGACAGCATAGTCTGCAAGCACATCATACTCCTCTTCCAAGGCACGTTCAATGACCTTGCTCGACCGCTCAATGAAATCCAAAAAGTCGTCGGAACCTTGCACAGCATCGAGCTCTTCGTGCGTCAGCGTTCGGGCAGGAAAGTTCTCCCGTCCATCCACCTTGACGCTCTCTTCAGCCATCTGCAAAGCCCTCAATTCTTCTTCAATCTCTTTCCTCAGGTTCTGCCGCAATTCCTCATCTCGCTCTCGTTCCCTTCGACTCAGCCTCCTCCGCGATCGCTGTGTACCGTCGTCTTCACTCGCTCCTCCATCGACATCGTCTTCTTCCGGCTGTGTCCACGCTTCCGATGTCTGCACGCCTTTGCTGTACGTGATGTATTCCGGCTTTGCAGCAGAAGGTGCATCGTATACTGTCGTTAATGGTGCAAATGTCAACGTCTGTGGTGTGACTTGAGCAGACGGAGCTGGGCTCAGCGCATCGCCTCTGGCTGGCGAGTTCTCAATATGTCCGCTGCCACCGATCGAGGAGGGTCTGCTGCCTCTGGCTGGTGAATCTTCCCCACGCGGTGATCCAGGGGGTCGATCGACCAAACTCGATATCAGACTGTCGAGGTCAGTGCGATTGTTAGCTCGTGACGGAGCTGGCGCGGCGAGCTGCAAGGAAAGCGTGTTAGTGAGGACCTACCTTGATCATGAATTGCCGTACCTCTGCTGATGCGCCTATGCTTTGTCTACTGCTCGAAAGTTCTTTTGCACGAAGCTCGCGATTGCGTTTGATCTCCTCTAGCTTTGCTCGCTTTGCAAGGATCTCATCTTTGCGCGATTGAAGGCCTGACATTCTGTCGTTGATTTCGAAGCTGGTGCTTTTTGTTCTGTGGTTCAGGATCGAAGACGCGTGTCATGTGGTGCAAGAGGCAGCCAGAGGATCAATCGCTGGCTTGATTGACGACTTCGCTCTCGTCTACGCGTCCAGGACCTAGACCAAACCAGAATAGTGTCCGTCTAAGCCTGTGTTTACGGTAGAGCTCTAGTTTCCTGATCCCCAAATTCACGATCACGTGCGCGACCTTCAATCTGTCGGGAGGGTCCGGTCGGGCATGCCAAGCCACGACCGGCGGCCGGGCTGGGAGCTTCTGCTCGCTCGACTCTTGTGGATGTCAAAGTCGCAGGTCCGATCAAAAGTGTTCAAGCCCAGCAATTCGACCTCAGCAGCGCAATCACCAATTGCAATTGATCCGCCCACTATCCTCCTCTATCGACCCACGCAGCATCGCCTCAGGCCTTTCCTCTACTCGCGCCCATCTTTTCACACATCTCAACAATGGCATCTTCGGGGGTCAACGTACGTTCAATGCGCCCATCCATCTGCAACAATTCTGCCAACCCCACGTCTATCAGCTCGACATCACCACCATTTCTACAGTATGTGTACTAATTAAGCTTGTCAAGGTGCTCCGCTGGTCCGCTCTCGGCCTCGGTGTTTTCTACGGCATTTACCACCAACGAACGATATACTCTTCCGACCGAGCAGCAGCAGAGGCGGCCGCCGATGCAAGGAAAGAGAAGCTGATCCAGCAAGCCAAGGCGGAGTGGGCGAAGAAGACCAAGCCGGAGGAGATGCACGCTGTTAGCGGTGGTTGTACGTTACACTCTCTTTTATCCTTCAAAGATCTGGATGGTGGTGGAATCCTGGTGAAGAGACGACGGAGGAGAAACCTTGGGGGCATGGATTGGCTTGAAGCGGAGGGAAAAGGAGCGAGGCAGTAACGAACGATGACTGACATCTTGCAGCCGTCACAGACCCAGAGGACCCACGATTTGACCTCGAGACTTTCTTGAACAAGCAGTAAACCACTCGATCACGTGGTGCGACAGAGAAGCGGACAATGGCGAGACACATTTCACTTGGAGACGAGGAGCGAGCTGCTGATATAGCGACGAGATGGGGCGATCAAGAGTAGGACAGGGAGAGCCGCGAAGACGATGCTTGCTTGATCTAGGCAAAGGAGAAAAAGTTCCTCAACCCTCTACTGTACCTAATCTGTTGTACTATAACCGCATTCAATGGCGGCCCTTGGCAGCGGGATATAGAACGAAAGCATTGCATGTTTCATTTCCCTCTCCTATCTTTTCCTATACAACAAATTCGGGCGTATGCAAATGGGTATCTAAAATCCAGAACAAGCGCGCCACCTAATGCGAGGTATCCTATCTCTTCCCTTTTGTGATATTTCTCATCTGGCACGGTATTCGTCCCATTCTTCTTCACTCTCGGGCGTCGCGGTCCCACTTCTGCCAGCACCACCTTCACTGAAATACGTCCGGTCGATCGCAAAGATCCATTCGCTTCTCTCGCTCTCTCTGGTTGTTGCGAAGAGCCATGCTTTTGTACTTCCGTACAGCGCAAAGACACTCAAGCGACCACTGTCACGCTTCGACTGAAGAAGCTTGGCTAATTGCGGCGCGTGATCGATACGGCTGTTTGTCAGATTGATGGCGTTGACTTGGTCGCCAGTATTGGTGGCATGGATGTGCAGATAAGGTACTCGGAGCTCGACATATCGCCTGACCCAATTCGTTTGACCAGCGTCTGGGGTCAGAAGGTGTCCTGACTTGAGCAACTCCGAGCTCTTGGGCACGAGACGCGCATTGGCGAGCAGCAGAGTCGGCGGTGTCGAGACCCCGCTGGAACTCTCACCGTTCAGACCTGGTGTGGATGGTGCATTCTGAGACGGTACGTCTGTGTTCGATTGAGACAGTATGCGTGCGCTGATGTCTTTGTTCGACTTCCACAACTGTATGCACCTTGAAAGCTCAGTCTTTTGGTCCTCAGTCAATGACACCTCTTGCGGCTTGTCAGTCGACATCTCATAGTCCATTTCGCTTGGTCCAAGTATGCGCTTGGTGTGCTCCACTGCAGCTGCACGGCGCCTCTTCCGATTCATATCCAAGAAGTCTCGGATGAGAGAAACGCCTCTCGGTCCCCAACCAGTCAAGCCCTCCTCGCCCTTGACGTAGCTTTCCTGCGTGCTGAACCGCCACAGGTCGCCAACTTTGTTCGAAGCAGACGGTCTTGCAGTGAGTGAAAAGACACCCGTTGTTGAATGCACGACCCGCTCGGTTGACCATATCTGAGAAAGAAGAGACTGCTGGCGAATGTATGACCTCGACCGCATTTGTACGGACAGCTCTAATGACATCGGCAGTGGCTGAGCAAGCTTCACCGACTGCATGTCCCAGGTCAAAGTCATTCTCACTCGAAGTGGCTCAGCTGTTGGCCGATCGAGAAGCAGAGATCCATGTGCCCCAGAATCCCAATAAGAAATGAGCTTCATGTTTGTCGTGTAGTCTCTGTTTGTGCGAATCACAGGAGGTTCAGCCATTGAAAGTGGCACTTCGACTTGCTGGTTGTTCATATCGGTAACCTTTCCACCACCATCCAAGAGATGAAGTTTACCAATCCTGGCGCCAGACACATCAGTCCACGGAATCGACGCGCCAGAGGTACTCGTGACCTCAATAATTATTCTACGTTGCAGACCTTGATGAAGCTGAAATGCTCCAGTATCGAGAGCGTTCTGCTGAACGACTTCCACAGGTTGATAGCTACCGTCCTCGCTGATCTCTTGGATCTGGACTCGGGCGAAGCAATCATGATGTTCTTCATTGTAGAACTCGTGCTCTCCAAGACGAGCTCTCTTACGCTTCTGTTTTGGTTGACTAGGAGTGTCTCGCATGTCATCCCAACTCAGTAATTTGTCGAGATGCATGGAGGTGGCCTTTGCAAAGAACGAGATTCTTAGGCATGATTCAGGAGATGCGTCCATCGAGACACTCATGCTGTGCACACTGTCGAACCGGACGGGACCATCCTCGAACTCGGAGACCATTTGCGTAGTTGTCGCTCCATCTTCCGCAGAGATTCCTGGAAAGAAGAGCTGAGCATGTACCTGAGTACCCTCGCGCTCTGGGAATCCGATGAATTCTTGCATGACGACGTTGAACTTGAGTGTTGATGAAGGTGCTTCGGCGGATGACGGCTCGAGCGACAAGCGGACGATACCAATCACGGTAAATGTGAAAGGTGAGTAGACATCAAGCGCGAAATCTTGAACCTTGCACTCGAAGACGGCAGATAGAGGGATGTCGGCGTCGCCAATGCGAGTATAAGCCGGTAAGCACGGCTCCGAGAAAGGATTGTCCATACGGAAGTGCTTGATATACTCTGGCCGGTCCAGATATTGGTGCATCTGTCGCATCATGCGAACCCGAGTATGTAACTTTTCCAAAGACCAGAGGTGTGCAACCTTATGGCGGAAGTCGATGACTCGCACAGCCGTAGTGGGCTTTCGACACGACACGAGCGACTCATCATCATCGGTGGAAATATCGTTGAGCACGAGATCATATGTCGACCCATAAGCATGTCCTTCATCCGCGATTGCGAACTGAAAGACGACATTCTTGTCCATCTGCTGGCTCATGATTTGAGCTTCCTTCAATGTCGCCGCATTCTGCAAGACAGCCGTAGCCATCGCCACGAACCGTCGCTGTCGCCAAAGCTCATAAGCTTTGACAACAATGTTGATCTGCCTCTCGGTGAGTCCAGATGGATGCCGCGGTCGTTCCTCCTTCTTTTCGCGCAATCTAGCAAGCTGACGCTCATGCTCCGCCTTCTGGACTTGCAGTTGCTTTGCCATTTCTTCTTTCATTGCCTTAAGGCTTTCCTCCATTTGCGTCTTCTCTGCTCGTATCTGTTCCATTTCGGTATTTGATGCTTGGGCAGACTCCAACTTTGCTTGATACTCTTCCTTTTGCTTCTCGAGATGCTCTTGTAACTCGTTCCGCACAGTGATGAGACTATCGTCTTCGCCATGTTGTTGTGGAGTGGAAGGTACGGTGATCGCAGTGTCCAACGAGAATCCGTCCAAAGTGCCATTAGACAAGTACTTGTCTCTGACCGGAAATGAATGATTCGAATCGGTGTCATCATCCATCGGTGTTTCAAATAGTCTGTTCCCACCTCTGCGCACAGCTCTGACTCTCTGCAAGTCTTCAAAAAGATTATCAAGCTCGTCGTCTGTCAATGCAGACATCTTTTGACCAGGACCCATGACAGCAGATATGGCCTCTTTACGAGCCATGTCCCAATCCGAATCCCGATCATTCCCACGATACGGTATGGGAGATGCATTGAAAAGGGTCCTGTCGCCATCGGCATCCGAGCCATCCAAGCTGACGCCGTCATGCGCTCGATCATGGCTTGGGCGAAGAGATGGCGAATCGACGTCGTCGACGTTGACTGCATGTTTGAGTCTGCTACCCTCTTCCGCGCGCTCGGCGCGCGCTTCTTGTGGGTGGTTGAAGCGGAAAATGTGGAAATCTCCAAGAATGATTCGATAGCCACTGCGCAGCCTCTTCGGGTGGTCAATCCGTTGTCCATTTACCATGATAGCGGCATGATCTTTCGGCACGACGGTGACCACCCCATCGACGTTGTCGAATGTACAATGATCAGTGAGAATCTTGGAGCCATTTAATCGGATATCTGCGTTCTGAGCAGTATCAACATTGCCGACTGTGGTCTTTCCGGGCTTCAGATTGTACACCAAACATTCAGCCAGAAGTGGATCATCGCTCAGGTTTACCAAATGCGGCATGCGCTTCGGAGTTGACATGCCGACAAATCCCTTTTCGATACTGATACCAAGCTCTTCGAGAGCTGCTTCTCTTTCCTTGTGTACCAATTCCGTGTTCTGCAACTTCTCCTCCCATGTCTGGTTCAAATCCTTGTACAGCTTCTCGGATTGGTCCAACTGTTCCGCAATGTCCGCCTTCGAGACTCTCTTGATGGTGCCATCTGCTTGTGTGATGGATACAAACTGCTGTTCCAGTGGCGTGTCTGCAGGGTATTGTTCTTCGACGGCTCCCGCCTCAGCTGGCACACCGCTCTTCATCTTGGAGCGCAGCTGCGCAAGCTCTTCTTTGAGCTCTCTGATCATGCGAGCATTTGGATCCTCGTTGACGACGGCGTGGTTCTTGATACGTTTAGCAGAATCAGCATAACGCAAGGTAGACAGTGTCTCCTCGAAGTTGATATCTGCTGGCGAGATTGCCGCAATCATAGCGGTCAAACTGTTACCTCCAAGAGAGTCCTTCAGCAGCCAGGTCAACACGGAGTCTCGATACGGCACCATGGAAGCGTTTTTCTTCTTTCCTGTCGAGAGGTCCGCCAAAGCAGCAATCACACGTCCAAGTGTCGACAGTGATCTATTGATTTCAGCTCCTTCTTTCAGCCTAGCGCCGGTCGCTCCAGTAGATGTTGCTCTTTCTGAACCAGCCAAATCCACCAGACTGATCTTGGCGACTTTTTCGGTGTCCATGTTCGTGTCGACATCGTGTCGCCTTTGTGTCAACGTCAAGGTGAAAACCGCGTGCGACCGAGAACTTGTCTCGTTCATGTTTGTGGCAGCCACAGTTCTGGCTTTGTTTCCCTCATCCATGAGGTTCTCAATCTCCGGGAATGACTGTACGACAAGCTTGGCCAAATCCTCCACATACGGTCCGGTAGAAGGGTGCTCACGGACTCTGAGGTTGCTCTTCGAGGACGGATTGAGCAAGTCTCGGACCCGTTCGTTGTAGATTTCGATATATGAGACCTCCACCGTACACTTCATATTCGGATCCTGCTGGATGGCCGCAATCTTGTCAAACATGACGCGACAGATCTTCGGTATGACACCCTCTTCTGCTCCATATCCCATCATAGAATAAGACTTTCCGGAACCTGTCTGACCGTAGGCGAAGATGCAGTTGTTGTAGCCTTGGAAGGCATTGTCCAGCAGCGGCATTCCGAGATCCGCAAAGACATCGTTTTGACCGGCATAAGTCGGATCATCTTTATTGAACGACCAGTAGCTCTTATCAAAAGCGAATGTCTTGACGGTGTCTGATAAGGCTTTGTTGTTTCTCGATCGGGAATCGGTGGTTGGTGTAAGTACTGTTTGATCTTCTTTCATAGACACAATACATTTTGCCTTGCGATCGAGTTCTGCGTTTCCAGTTAGCTACAATGCTGCTCAGCGGTCACAGCTGCAATTCACACCTCTCCCATTAAAAGGCCGCACCCTCACCACCACCTTGATATTTCCGCCTCCAGCGGCCGAAGCCATGCTGCCAGCCAATTTCACTTATTACCCAAGTGACGCGACAACACACCAGAACAACACATCGGGTATCCTCGACGGTCGATTTGTTTGTTGATAGGGCAAGAGATGGCGCGTGTGTGCGGTTGTGCATCTTTAAACACGGCGAGTGCGGTTCGGCACCGAACACGAATCTGGAGAATGACGCAGGGTCCAGCGCAATGTTCGGAAGGGTCGCCGAATCTCCACAACGGTCTTTGCAGTGAGACATGAGTCAAATTGCACTTCCATCTCATCAACATCGATCAGTTGGACGACAGATAGACAGCGAAGTAGCTCGGTTGAAATACGAGGTATTACTTGCTCGAGAGGGGTCGGACTGTGCGAGCCTGTACAGCTCACCTCAGCAGTAGGCATTGTATTTCCTCAATTGCATTCAGGAAAATTATTCATTGCATAAAATCTGCTCTCAGACATTTCGTTGATTCCGCGTGCGAGGAGGGACACTCTGTCTCATGGCACAAGAAATGTTTCGCCCTCCGATGAACAGGGCAATGCGAGCTCTGGATCGGTCGTTCTTCAAAAAGACAGTTCCAATATCTGCCGCTCGAATACTGGACAACAAAAATATTACCAAGTGCAGGTTTGACCTCACAAGAAGCAAAGACATCATCGGCCTTGATCGATTTGGCGTGGTGAGACCCGATCCTACGGAGGGCCAGAAAGATCTCAAATGTATACTGCTACGGCCCCAAATCAGTGACGACGGATCGAAGTGGCCATGGAGTCCGAAAGTCGACGAACTGCAGAAAGAGAACCTCATCAACGTTATTCCATTCGACTTACAGCTCGATTACGACTACTGGACATACTACGACATCATCACAGCAGTACTTCCGGAAAGTGAAGAAGAAGAAATCCCACAAGGCTTCGCTTTGGTCGGACATGTGGCTCATCTCAATCTGCGCGACCGCTATCTTCCTTACAAGGGCATCATTGGCGAAGTGTTACTGGACAAGAACCCGAATGTTCGTACGGTCATTAACAAGATCGATGATGTCGGAGACGAAAGCGAATTCCGCACTTTCAAATACGAAGTGCTTGCCGGACCGGACGACATGAACGTAGAGATCCGCGAGGCAGACTGCACGTTCCGATTCAACTACGCCAAGGTCTACTGGAACAGCCGACTGAACACGGAGCATGAGAGACTGGTCGAGACGTTCAGTGAAGGTGATGCGGTCTGCGATGTCATGGCAGGTATCGGACCATTCGCTGTGCCGGCGGGGAAGAGGAAGGTCTTCGTCTGGGGAAATGACTTGAATCCGGATAGCTACGAGTGCATGGTCGATGCTATCAAGCTCAACAAAGTCGGCAATTTCGTGCGAGCCTTCAATGAGGATGGCCACACCTTCATCAGAACGGCGTCTGCAGAGCTGCTCCGAACCGAGCATACTGCCGACATCATGTCGAAGCTGTCTCGTACCGAAGCAAAGGAGAAGAAAAAGTCCAAAGTGCTCAAGACCCTTACACAGCCACGGGTCTTCTCCCACTACGTGATGAACCTTCCGGCAACAGCGCTGGAATTTCTCCCCTCATTTATCGGTCTCTACACGCAGGAGGACCGCAAGTTACTGCCATCGGACGCCAAACTACCAATGATTCATGCCTACTGTTTCAGCACAAAGAGCGAGGATAATGTTGCGCAGGGCGTCATGATCTGCGAAGAAATCTCACGGCAGCTAAACTACCAACTGACGCCTGATACGCCAGAGTTGATGATCTATGACGTGAGGGATGTAGCGCCAAACAAGCGCATGTTTTGTGCTTCATTCAGACTACCGGTGGAGGTTGCATTCAGGGAAAGGACTTGATACCCAATTTTACAGTAGCGAGAAATGTAAAGCAATCGCATCTCTTGTCGGTGGTTCCTTGACTGTGTTCACGTGTTTCGTGAGACTTGCTGACTGAGAAAGCTCGAATGTTGTGCTTTTTGGTAACTTATATTCAACGCTTCGATGTTTTCGTCATAAGTTGGAAAGTTGTTGCAGACGTAACAACTGAATGGAATCATTCGCCAATAACATAGGTACAGCCTTCGGAGCCCATCCACACCTCATGTCGACGGCCTGCATCAACGTCGACGACAGCTCCTGGTCCGAAGGTTTCTTTCTTTCCGGATTCGTCGTCTGGGTACGAGATTGTGAGCTGACCTCGCAGGATGAGGTGTGTTGTCAGACCGGAATGCTTGTGAGGTGGATAATGTGCGTTCCTGAGAGTCGTGAGTAGGGGGCCTTGCCACTCATGAGCACTGCATGCTTACGGTCCGTCGGTCCATGTGAAGACGTGGTTGAAGTTTTTCGAAGCCTCGGCCTCTGCTTCTGCTCTGGATGCCCACATAGTTCTACAAATCAGAAGATGATCTTGAATATTTGCTTTACGTGAGGTTGTTGAAGAGAGGAGTCTCGGATTGGTATACAGCCGCTCTCAAACGACCTCAAGAGTGACGTCAGCGTGGATGGTCTCGAACCTCGATCTTCTGTGGACGGCCTCGGATCGTCTCCTTTCGTAAACGCCTGTATGCCATAAGCTTTGGTGTCGCGTGTTTGGGGGTTCTTTACCGTAACCTGTTTCACTGGACTGCACGTGGTCAATTTTATAGATTGCGCTGTTAAATATCTGTATCTTCTGGTGGAAGCTGCTTCTTCGAGATCTTCTGAAGGGCCATCAGCTGGAATTCCTCCGTATCGTGGCATTCAGCCCCTTGTGTCTTCCTAACATTTCATTACTGTGCTCTTCCTCATTCATAGCAATCGTCGACCTACTTCACCTTGGACGGATCGACTACTCTTGCAAGCTCTTTAAACCGGTATCTTTAGCAGAATGTCCGCTCCCGAGCTCTCATCGCCCATATTGTCTTACGCGAAAGCCCTCCATGCTCAAACACAACCAGCAACAACGAGCTTCGATGAATACCTTCGTCATTTGACTTCACCGGAAAGTGACGCTCTGAAGCCATTGGTACTCGATGCAAGTCATCCGATATCGAATTACTACATATCCAGTAGTCAGTTATAATCCGGATTATAACTAGTATGTATCTAGCTCCTGATTGGTGTAATTAGGTCACAACACGTATCTTTCTGGCAACCAGCTATATGGCCATGCGAGTACAGCTCCCTACCAACATGTACTTTGTAGCTCGACATCATTGCCATACCAAAGCTGATCACACCAGGTCCTCGAGAGAGGTTGTCGCTGTGTAGAGATCGACGTCTGGAATGGCGAATCTCCACCAAGTTCCGAGGACGAAGGTGACGGAGAAGAGAGTAAAATCAAAAGCCTTCGTAATCGCATAGGCAAGAACCTGCACCTCCATCACCACGACAAGGATGGAGAGCACCATCAGGCCACAGAAATTCATGAAAGCAAGTCCGGAGACACCTACTCCGACGGTAGAATCAAGCCATGGCGGATTGCTCGATGCGAGCCTCGTGTGCTACATGGACATACCGCGACCAAAGATATCTCGTTTCGAAGTGTGTGCGAGGCTATCGCTACATCTGCTTTCAAGGCCAGGTGAGATGTGTTCGGTCAGATAACGTTTGTGCATGACTGACCTCTGCTAAGCGATATGCCCGTTATTGTCAGTCTCGAAATTCACACTAATAGAGAACAACAACAGATGATGGTGGACATTATGCGAGAAAGCTGGGGCCCGTATCTCGTCGACAGCTACATCAACTTTGATGACCAAACCCCATTACCTTCACTCGAAAGTCTGCGAAAGAAGATCCTCATCAAAGTCAAACACTCGCCCGCAAAACCCCATCGTACAAAGGACGCATTTCACGGAGCAGACTCTTCCGAAGACGAACAGATGGTCGAGGCTGTAAAGAAGGGTAAGATTATCGAAGCACTCGGATCAATGGGCACATATACTCGCGCCTGCCACTTTAAAAGCTTTTCTCAGCCAGAAGCAAAACTACCGACCCATGTATTTGCGCTGTCCGAGGGGAAGCTCATCGACATCCACAAAGATGATCCCACCGCGCTGTTCCGTCACAACAAGACCTATCTCATGAGAGCATATCCCAAAGGCCTCAGAGTGTCGTCAAGCAATCTCGATCCAGCCCCGCTTTGGCGACAAGGGCTCCAAATGGTTGCACTGAACTGGCAGTACATCAACGCTTCCAATATGCTAGGAATGGCCATGTTCGAGGGCACCCCGGGATGGGTATTGAAACCAAGCCACTATCGCGACCATGCAGCGACATCGTCTATCTCGAGTCCTCGCGGCACATTGAACTTGACGCTAGAGTTATTTGCTGCTCAATCGCTTCCAATCGCAAGTCACACGATGAGGCCTCACATCAGGTGTGACCTCCATGTCGATCAAATCACTTCCAGATCCGACACCGCTAGTGTAGATGCGATACTGGCCAAGGACGGCGAGTTCAAAGCACATTCGTCGAATGGAAATAGTAGCCAAGATCCGGACTTCAGACGGCAGAAATTGATCTTCAAGGACATCCAGGGTATTACCGAAGAGCTGTCTTTTGTCAGGTCAGTCATGACAGTGCGGGTGGGAATGTTCGATCTTTGCTAACATCATCCACAGAATCAAGGTCGTCAACGATGATAGTATGATGAAGGACGAATTGCTTGCTTGGACGTGCTTCAGATTAGACAGGCTAGGAGAGGGTGTTCGTATGATGCATCTCTACGACGCGGAATCTAGGCCATGCGAAGGCAGGATTATGGTGCGCGTTCAGAAAAGTTTTGCCCTAGACAAATGAGTCATCTGCGATATCTCGAGCGAGCGCTATTGATCAAAGAACCTATAACCCACATGCGTGTCGAGATTTGTCAGATGTGCGTGAGTTGTAAACTACGAGGTGAATTCAAGGTTAGTGAAGGCAGTTTGCGGAGCCATCTCCGGTCTCGCAATCACATGCTCTCATCTTGCACCCGTCACACAACACAATCACTCAGGCATGTATAAACCTCCATTATATCTTCGATCGAGCACTCAATGCAAATCTCCGTCGTCTCCAGTCTCCTTCGAAAAATCTGTGTAAATGAAAATGGAGAAGGCACTCGTCACAGCTCAGGTCTCTGACGTCAACATAATGTAAATATTGTATAACAGAAGCTGCGACTGCAGAGTAACCACATCCTTTTAACTATTAACCATTTCACGCACAAGGAAAGTACATACCCCAAGTATATCTTCAAAATGCAGTCGATCATGAGACCTTCATCTTTTGCTCCACTTCGTCGTCAGTTCATCTCGAAGACTGCCCAACAGCAACGATTTCTCTCAGTTTCAAGAACAATGTCTGCCCAAGTTCCATCTTCTCAAGATATCTCCTCGACCGCAAAGGCAGAGGGTGGCCCACAGCAGGGCTCGACCTCTGCCCAGATGCAGAGCCAGGTCGGCAAGACTCAGGTGAGCATCTCATGAACCACTCTGAGCATGATGAATTAGCTAACCGGATCAGAACTTCGAGCAAGCAGCACAGGAGGTCGGTCAGAAGATGCAGACCAACCCCGAGTCAATCACCAGCGAGGTACGTACTCCGTCAAGCTGTACCACATCGACTCGATACTAACCCACGCAGGACGCCAACTACCTGAAGTCTCGCGAGGCACGCGCCACAGGCCAAGCCCAACCACCAAAAGGCAGCCTGTCGGCCGAAGCCCAGCACGTCGCCGCCGTCAACGAAGGCGCTACGACATCAAGCGGCAATTCCAACGGAGCAACCATCCCCCCAGACGCCCAATCCGCCCTGGATAGAGAAGCCAACTTCCAGGAAGCAGCCGACCAGGTTGGCAGCAAGCTGGCCAGCAACCCGGCCAGTATCACCAAAGAGGAGGCAGACATGATGCACAGTCGTGAGCAGCGTGCTCATGGCCACACCGACAAGGGAGGTATTGCATCTCAGGCACAGAAGGCGGTCTCCCAGAATGAGAAATAGGCTGCTCAGCATGGTGCTCAGACTGCGGTTTGAGGAGACGGTCGAGTCCAGCATTGTAAATGCATGCCGGAGTCGTGTGCAGAAAGCACAAGCATGGTGTTGAACTGTACGATATTGTCGGCGGATTCGAGAAATGCACTGCATAGTGCATAGTTGTTGCTACATTGTATGATAGGATGATAGATTTATCAAAAGCCTTGTGGCATGCTCCGCATCACACATATTGCTTGCAATCCTGATATGTTATCGTTGTATCTCAGTACAGTTAATACCTCATATGTTGCACAGCTTCCCATGTATCAGCCTTGAGAAGGTGAATATCTCTTAAGCCGCGCTACGATGTCGGTCAAATCGGAAATGCTTGAGACATGTGATGAATATGTTACATCCGTCACTAGTACAACTCATCATCCTGCGCAGCATTTCCAAACCCCTCACGACCATCATCACCATCAGTCGCCCGCTGCTTTCCCTTACCCTTTCCCACACCGCTGCCATGACCTTCCTGGCCTCCGTACGAGCCATTGCCGTTGAGATTCAAGCCCGCCGTACCAGCAACGGCACCATCGAACCCACCGTTGTCATTTTCGTGTCCGTAGTCTACAGGAGCCTTGCCTTTGCCCTTGCCCTTGCCCTTCGGATCGTTCCTCGCCAGCGACCCGTCGGCAAAGCCACGAGCCATGATCGCTTCGATCTGCGCGGCTTGCCATGCCTCGATCTCTTCGAGACTGGCGTTCGCGCTCGGCGGTTGGAGAGGTGCGGCGGCGGGCGCGGCTGGTGCGCTGGGGATATTGGGCGCGGCAGGGGCCAGGACCTGAGGTTTCTTCCCTTTACCCTTCGGATCGTTCCTCGCTAGCGACCCGTCGGCGAAGCCACGATTCATGATCGCTTCGATCTGCGCGGCTTGCCACTTCTCGATCTCCTCTTGGCTTGCGTCTTTGCTCGGGGGCTGTAACGCGGCGGGCTGTACTGATTGCGCCTGAGGTTTCGTATCGTTGCCTTCGAAGTCGCGACGCACGCGGTCGTAGTGGTTGAGTTCGTCGGCGCTGACACTCGGGACGAGCTCGCGTTGGGCTTCTAGGAAGTCTTCCTGTTCGACCTCGACTTTCATGTCTGCGGTCTCGGCGTGGTGGTCGAAGAACTGGGCGATTGTGATTGGTGGTTTGGATGGTGTTAGTTGTGATCGGGAGGAGTTGATCTCTTCGACCCGAGAATCGACCAGACGGGCGGACCGCGTGATGGCTTTCAGCATAGAGTCTGAGCATAACGCGTAGAGATCGGCGCCGGTGTAGGTGAATGGCAAGGTAGCTGCAATCTTGCCGAGGTTGAGACTTGGTGACAGAGTGAATCTAAAAACGTCAATAAACGCTTCAAGAGGATTGAGCAGACAACTTACTTTCTCGTCAGGGCTTGCAGGATCTTCTCCTGTTTGTCGTGGGTATCCGAAACCCCAAGATAAAGCATCTTGTCAAAACGACCAGGTCTGAGCAATGCTTGGTCAAGCAGGTCCGGCCTGTTTGTGGCACCAATCACGAACACACCACTTCCGCCGCCATCTTCCGAGTCACCATCACTCATGCCGTCGAGCTCTGCAAGAAGCTGACTGACGATACGGTCCATGACACCACCGCTATCACCTTGGTTTCCACGTTTCGGAGCGACCGAGTCCAGCTCATCGAAAAAGACAACACATGGTCGAGCATCTCGCGCGCGTTGAAACACGCGACGCACGTTGGCTTCACTCTCTCCAATATACATGTTGAGCAGCTCAGGACCCTTAACGGAGAAGAAGTTGAGACTGAACTCGGTAGCAATGGCTTTGGCAAGCAGTGTCTTACCGGTACCAGGTGGACCGTAGAACAGGATACCGCTTCGCTTCTTGAGCCCTTTTGCAAACAACTCTGGCCTGGACAAAGGAAGCTGAATAGTCTCCATGACTGCGTCCTTGACATTGGCAAGACCACCAACATCTGACCACTGGACGTTGGGTATCTTCGGTGCACCGATAGAGTCTGCAAAGTTCTTGCGAGCCTCGTCGACAGCTGCCTCGAAATCGGATGGGATGAGGCTCAGTGCTGCATCACCACCAGATAGCTGGATGTCTCGGACTGTGACTGTAGAGTTGGTCAACTGTGATACTGTATGAGCGAGATTCTCTAGACGTTGAACTCTCGCCGCAATTGCTCGATCTACCACATCCATCAAGTCACCAGCCACTAAAGCTGCAGTCTTTACGGCAATAGCAGCTAAATCGACAGCTGAAGAAACTGGGACAGATGTGTTGGTAATGATCGATCGTAAGATGGCTTCACGTTCGCCCTCGTCAGGGGCCGACATCTCCAGTTCGTGTGTAAACAGACCACGAAGATTGTCGGGTACCTTGTCAATCTCGGTGGTGGTCGCTACCAGTATCCTCGATTCCGCAAGCACATCTTTGATCGAAGTGAACATGCGGTCCGAGCTGAAAGCGTCAACATGGCGGATCACAATACATGTATGCTGTGCACCACATGACAATGCCCGGTCTGCTCGAGCGCCAAAGAGACCGCCGGTCTTGACGTCGCCACCACCACTAGCCGCTTCAGTAAGCACATCGTATGCATCTATCGGATAGGCGTGTAGACCAAGGTCGAAACAAGCCTGTCGCGCTGTATATGTCTTGCCAATGTTCCGTTGTGTGGAGTGCAGCAAGATGGCAACAGGCGGTAAGCCGAGGTGAACAGCCCGAGCGCTTGTAGCAGCAGACAACAGTTCCCGGAGTCGTCTCTGGAGCTGTGACACAGGGAGAGTAGGCGGTTTAAGAGGCCCACTAGGCTTGTTGCCGACCGCGATTGTTGGAGCCTTGAGCATCCCTTCGTAATACGGCCATGGATTTGTCATCGCGGGAGGAAGATTCCTTTGCTCTGTACCTGACTGCTTCATATGCGTGCTTGAAGGATCAATGACAACAAGTCCGTTCCAGGCGTCCGGGGTCTCACGATCGTCTGATGCAGGAGAGATGACATTTGCGATGCGGAACCAAGCAACACCAACGGATCGAAGATGTTGCTCGGTCCGTTCTGCGGTATCGCCCAAATCCGAGAGCAGTTCATTGCCCTGGCCGTCATCATCAGCAGTTACGCCCTCGAAGACGGCTCTTCCGAGCTCCTCGTCAATAGGTATTGCCACTAGGTCGCCAGACTTCACTATACGTTGTCGAGACTCAAAGTATGCTCTTAGACCGTTCAAGGCGTTCATATCTAAGGATCGTTCCACGGAGATGGGAGTCTGGAGCTTGACTAGCGAAGCTTCTTTCGCTTTCGGAGGAAGGTTCGAAGACGGCATCTTGCCCTTGAGACGCATGGTGGAAAGCTCGTTCTCTGGAGGAGGCATCTGGTTGATACGCAGGAAAGTTGGGCTGCCCAAGTTCGTGAGGAGAAGTGGAGATAGAAATATTGCCGGTGTTGCATTTTGGCTGGGTTGAACGGAAGAGATGCTGTCACGGCGTCCTGATTTGTTGTGGAGAGGATAACGAGCGGTTTTGGGCGACAGAGTCTCTGGGAGACCGTAAACCTTAGCCGCTCTTACGTCGGCCGTCGAGATTCCGTTTTGGTCTGAGAAGGAAGACATTGCCAGACTTGCTATACCCGTCAATGCAGGATCTGCAGCTTTCGATAACTCGACCCAGTCACCAGAAAAGCAGCCGAGTCTGGCAAGAACGTTTGTGTCCACGTAGACGCGAGCCTCTTCGTCTTCGTTGGTCGATGGCCGAGGGTGCAACGTTTCGGCTGAGATTCTTTGCAGTAGTCCTTGAGTCCTCAAGACCTTGCTCCTCGTGGACTGTCCGCCTCGTATCGTGGCAGATGTCATGCTAGAGTAGACTGAACCTGGCGTTTGAACACCGCTAGCTTTGTACCCAAATGGTCTAGGCGTAGCTGCGGTCAGCGTAGACATAATCCCAGACGTCTGGGAGCCGAGCGAAGGCCCCGTAAGAGAGATCAAATCCTCTTCGTCGCCTGACAAATCGAGATCGGTTCCTTGGTCATCTTCTGCTTCCGAAGTATCATTGGGGTCAGAAATGGTAACCTTTTTCAGCGGTGTGCCCGGTGCCGAGGAAAGATTACCATCCTCTGCAGCAGTGTAAAAAGCATCGTTGGAGGTGTCCTCTTCGAGCTCGCCTAGGGGTGTCTGGACTTGGTAAGAAGGTACTCGAAATGTTTGCGACGGCCGAGGTTTGACTTTGCTGTGCTCCTGTTCTGATAGTATGACGACTCGTGTGTCGGGGGTGATTCTTCCTTGGGCTACAGGCTCGCAAGCAGTTACCAGGCCGGATGGCCGAGCTGAGTGCGAACTTCCTGAAGATAGCGACAGAGAGATATTATCTCCCGCATACGTCATTGAACGGCTCTTAAGAGCGTCTCGAGCAAGCAGTGCTAGATCTTCCTTGACTTTTCTTACATCGTTGACTTCGTTGCCGGGGTTCTGTAGTCCTTTACCTTTCTTACCAAATACATGCTTGTTCCTAATGCCGTTCCCGTATTTTTGCTGCTCTTGATTGTCGCTAAATATGCTCTCGATGTCCAATGACACATAGACGGTTTCCAAAGGTAGCGGTATCACATCCGCAACCCTAATCTCGACTGTAGGTTGAGGTCCGTACTGTCTGGTTGGCAGAGACAACCTTAGATTCTGTGCGATTGCTTGGACGCATTGTGCTCTGACAGGCAGACGGACCAAGGAATGTGACTGTGTCGGAGCTAGGCTTGTTGCCCGCTTACAAGGTATAATGGTCCATTGAGAAGTGGTCGCGAGGTCAGTCGCAGCCGGAGTCCAAGCACTAACGGCGATGTACAGCTGGTCTGGGCAGTCTTTTACTAGGCACCGCTCAGCGACCGAATATCAATGTGAGAAGGTGACGTACAGTGTGGAAAAAGGTCGTCTACCAAGTCGTTGGAGAGTTCGGCTTCATCTCCAGCCAACACGTCGACAAGCTGCAACTTGGCTGATATAGAAGGTCTGTCGGGTCTCCTTCTCCTCTTTCGCTTCAGCGACCCGGGGAGAGGATCATGATAAGCCATTGGTATGTGAGCGCAACAAAAGTTCTTAACATAAGACAGCTCGTCTGACTAGACGCGGTACACATCGAAGGCTCGGGACACGAATTGATGTCAAAGCAGTTGCCGAGCCGAGGCTTGACTGCTCGAGTCATGTGTTGACTAGAAATAGAATGCACAGTGCTCGATTGCTCTGGGCTATATTCGCCGCCTGCACATGCCTGATGTTATCGTGTAATATGAGTTTCGTCTGCAGATCTGCGATTGAGCACGAGCAGCGAGCATTGGATCTACTCGTTTCTCGAAATCTTTCTTTGTCGGATGTCGGAAAGTCCAAACCTGAAATGTGGTCGACCCAGGGTCTGGCGAGCATGAATAATGATGCGGCTTAAAGCTGCCAGCATGGGGATTAAGATTTTATTGGAAACGGGATCTCTGATCGGAAAGCGCGGCCCCAGACCAATCACATATCCCTATTCTGAAGGGGTAATCTCCGATCTGTCATGAGGGTCCTATCGTTCCTTCCGTGAACATAAAGAACATCGTTAGTAAAAACAGCCTGGCAGGTTCATGTTCCTGGACTGATGCAGGTTGTCGTCAAGGATGCTGTAGTCCCAAAGACGCAAAATCTCCATGTATAGTAGACCATGAACAAACGAGGGCCGAGTTACCATGTTTGTACTCGCGTCGTCTCAGCCACGTCAAGGGCTCAACTGCATGAATCCCGTATTTCCTGTATTTCCTGGAGGCTGGAAGTACAGTTAAGTACCTACGTCATGCTTGCCGCGTCTCAACCACGTTCCTGTCAACGAATGATAAATATACGGTGACTTTAGCGCTGTATCACCCCAAGACTAAATTGCCATGCGGCAGATGAGGTATACTGTAGAAAGATCTGCAACGATTCCAACCACGATTCCAACCTTGTCATGACGTTCTATTATATCTCATCCTAGTTCCTGGTTTCTTGACTTTCGTTATACTTCGCATCCCGATTTAGTGAACACACTTTGTTTGTCAACCCGAACTCTATTCTTTGAACGAACATTCGTATATGTCGACGGAGTGTGACCGATTGCAAACGCATTGATATGCGCGAATACCGACAATAACCATGCCAGCCTACACAGGACCGTCTCACGGAGCGCAGCACAAGAACCAGGACCATTCGCAAGTGGCCCGCGAATATGCACTTCAAGCAGAAAAATTAGGAGCATACAGACCAGAGCAGGAAGACGACAACACAGGCAGAACACGCGCCGTCGAAGCCAAGTTCATAACACCACAGGACCCTGTGATCGAGACCGAAGATGGAGAGAGATTACCCGCAGTACCGCTGGAAGAGGCAGTCAAGCTCAACAAGCTGAAAGACACACTGGAAGGCCGCGACTTGAGCGCCAATATACCTGTAAAGAGTGGAACCAGAGAAGCCAAGGATGGAACCATTCATGGAGCACGACCAAGCGACGTCAGTTCAAGTAACCAGAGTTCGCGGCCAGATGCATCATTACGACAAGCAGTACCCTTACAAAGAACGAATCCCCTTTTCCCTCCACTCCCTATGTACGGACCACCGACATTCGCACGGACACTCCAATGCTGGTTCTTCCGAATAACGAGCTTTTTCTTGTCTCTGGCCTTTCTCTTGGTCATTGTGATCGGCTCCGCCGTTACCAGCATCCCGCTCATGTTCGAGAATATACGCATAAGATTGATGCTGAAGGACCCAGATGCGAGAAGACCATTCCACGAGGAAGAGACGAGACGTGAAAAAGCCAGGAGACAAGATCAACGGAAATGGAAGAAGAACAGACGCGACAGCGGTACTAGTAGTCCTGCTACCCTGGAGCGCGAGCAGAATAGCCTCGTGGATCGAGAATTTGTCCCGACAGAAGGGGGACCAGATCCCCTTGTGTGCGATGTAAGCTATTATGCTCGAAGAGTAGGTCTTGACTGCGAAACCTTTCAGGTGCAGACCGAAGACGGCTTCATTATCGAGCTGCTTCATATCTACAACCCACGCGAATACGAGGCGCAAAGCGAGCGGAGTCGATCACCACATGGCCCGGAGGTCTTTCACACCAAATCTTCGGATCCGTGGAGCGGAGAAGCCGAGCGCGACTATGGGAAAGGAAACAAGAGATATCCTGTTCTAATGATCCACGGACTGCTGCAGAGCGCAGGTGCATACTGCTGCACAGACGATGATAGCTTGGCCTTTTACCTCGCCAAGTCAGGCTACGACGTTTGGTTAGGAAACAACCGCTGCGGGTTCCGTCCTCGTCATACAGTGCTCAAATACAGTGATCCGAGGATGTGGGCCTGGAATATCCGTCAAATGGGCGTCATGGATCTTCCTGCCTTCGTCTCGCGAGTGCTAGCAGAAACTGGCTTCGACAAGCTGGGCCTCGTCGCGCATAGTCAAGGTACCACACAAACATTAGTCGCTTTGGCAAAGGAGCAACGACCGGATCTCGGTCACAAGATCAGTGTCTTCTGTGCTCTAGCACCAGCAGCATATGCCGGCCCACTGATCGGAAAAGCATACTTCAAGTTCATGCGCGTCATTGGTCCAGCCATGTTCCGTTGCGTCTTCGGCATTCACGCGTTCATTCCGCTCATGATGATCGCGCATAAGACTCTGCCCGGTGAGCTGTACGCCGCAATGGGCTACCGCGTCTTCAGCTTCCTGTTCAACTGGAGCGACACACGCTGGGACATAAACTTACGAGCTCGCCTTTTCCAATTCAGCCCGGTCTATGTATCGGCAGAATCGATGCGCTGGTGGCTAGGAAGAGAGTGTTTCGCACGCCAGAAGTGCATTCTGGCGACTCGTGAAGAAGGACGCTTGGAAGACCAGGAAGATGAAGAAGAGGACCACGTGGTGCGAGAGTATTACGAGAATGGCGCCCAGACCGATACGGAGAAGGCTGACCCGTCGCGTGCGTCAGACAACGCCGGACCGAAGCTGGAGCCACATTTGCCTGATCACCTCAACCCTGAGGAGAGGGGGAAGTATGCTTGGTATGATGAGCAGTTTCCTCCACTGGCGCTCTGGGTCTGTGGCGCAGACGACCTCGTCGATGGCCGCAGACTGCTCCGCCGCTTCGATCGCGGCCGAGAACCTCACGTGCGCGTCGTGCACAAGAAGATCATTGAAGGTTATGAGCATCTGGATGTCATCTGGGCCATCGACTCGATTGAAAAAGTTGGCAAGGAGATTAAGGAGGTGATATGGCGGACCGCAAGAGAAGAAGACAGACAAGCATGTCGCACACCTAAGGGGTGTGAGGATGTTTTTGACAGCGAAGATGGCGGTAAAAGGGACATGGGTGGCGAAAACAAGGACGTCGGCGCCCAGAGCTCCACAGACTCTTCTGGTAAGATCATCAATCCTGTTCATCTTGTCAGGGATCCAGTCAGTCCTACCAGAATCGACACAACAAGCGGAGAGTGGAGCCGGCAGTTGAAGAAGGACGTCAGAGAGCAGACGGACGATCTTGACAACAGTTCATCACTGCAGGAGTCGATGAACGAGAAGTTCTAGCATAGCGTTGCGACTGATTTGTGTAAGATTTGGGATCATAGCTGGGTTTGTTTTCGATTTGCATGGGCATCTGGATACATAGATTCACGCATGGGCATGGCTTTTCTTGTAGATATCATTGTGACGGAGCATTTGGGATATGTAGAGGTTTGAACATTGGAACGTTTTCCTGAAAACAGCACTATTCTCTGAGTCGTTCGATGTAAAGTACTATCACAAATGGTCGATGTTGTGTGAAATGCACTTGCAACTGCCAAGTCTCGCAAGTGCTCGCGATGAGGCTTCGACATCGGACCGGTGGCTTGTGTCCATTTTAGGACAAACACATTACCACAGCTACATTAATTGTCGCAAGCAACACAATGTACACTACTTACTCCACCAATGATCGTCATGAGCCCGGTTGAAACTACCCACAAGCCGCAGAAGTTACGAAGAGCCCGACGAGCCTGTGATCAGTGCAGTGCCCGTAGTGTCAAATGCCGGCTTAATGATGGAGAAGGAGATCCAGGGAAGTGTCAGAATTGCCATGACTATGGCGAGACTTGTACGTTGGATCGAAGGAACGACTTTGTAGCGTCTATACTGATCACACCAACTCCAGGCACTTTTCGTCGACCCAAGGGGAAACGAGGGGCAAAGCCAAAGGCAGCCAGGGCGGTGACACACCAACCCAGAAACGATGTCCAAGAAACTTCAGATCATTGTGACCGATCACAGGCGCACATGTCTCCAGAGGCCGAAGACACACAGTCCGACGTCGCTTGCTGGAAACCAAGGTTGATGCCTACTCAAGCAATTGTGATGGATTTGACCGAAATCTACTTTGAGGTTGTGTATCCAGTCTTTCCCTTCTTCCATCGACCGACACTGCTACGAAAAGTATCACGCGGAGAGTACGCCACCAATCGACCCCTTTTCGCATCTGTATTGGCCATGTGTGCTCTTTCATCAGCTCGAGTCCGCGATGGTGCTCTGTATACTGCCAGATGGGACGCGGAGTCGCTTCGGAGTCCTTCTTCCGAAGAGCTGTTCGAAGCTGCCAAAGAAGCCATGCCTCAAGATGCTCCGTTATCACAGGAACTCGACTATATGCGAGCTTGCGCTTTGCTTGCCATCACTTCAATACAATACGGGGATCCCCGCCAGATGAACTACTATCTTGGTCTCTACCACAGCTTCGTTGCTGTAGGTGCCCTTCACGATGAGAGTAATTGGCCTTCTGGTCTTGGACACGTTGAGACCGAAGAACGCAGGCGACTTCTCTGGTCTACGTACACTCTGGATATCTTTTCCTCCATCATCTGGGGCGGCTTTGCAAAGAGTAGAGAGGCTTGCTTCAATGTCTGCTATCCGACCGAGACCGACGACGACGCATTTAGTGACCGAGTCACTCCGACTTCGGTCGAGTCACAGGAGTGCCCTTCTTGGATCAAAGGATGGAACTTCGTGACCGACCTGTATCGCATTCTCGAGCATACAGTCAATCGTCTTGGTCACCTGCGAAATCCAGTGCGGCGTACGCCTTCAGTTCAAGCTTATATCGAACAAGGCGTGCTCCCACAGACATCAGTCCTCAACAACATCATGACATTATATGAACAATTACCACCGGTATTCAAAACAACTCAGCCATTGACGGGCAACCTCCAGAGCGACCTGTTCGGCTTTCAAGCTGCCAATATAGCTGCGTCACTCCAACTCGTACGCATGGTTCTCTTCACTACGGAAAATTCAACTGTGGACGAAAAATGTCAGATCGCAAGCGAGGTCATTAACGGATTCGCCCGCGTCCCCGTCGCCTACCTCCGCGCTATTAGTGCACCGCTTTTCCACCATCTGGCCGGCATCGGAAGCATATTGGGCTCGGTGTTTGAACACGGCCTGACCGAGTCTTCTTACAGACGCGTGAGGTCAGTATTGCTGGATCTTGCAAACCTGCTCGCCAACCTGGAGGTGGACTTGTATTGCAAGGCCGGCACGAGCGATAAGCTGCGCGCGCAGGTATCGCGGATCGATGAGTTTATGAGGATTCAACGATCGGTAGACGCGGGCGGGGATCTCACAGGCTTGTCGTCGTGGACACCAGCAGGCAACGACTTTTCGCCGAGCCTGCAAGCACAACAGCTCACGATATCTGAAGACTCGCCACAGATACACTTTCCGGCGGAGTTGTTTGAAAACTGGTCTTGGGCATTTGATTTCAACTGAAAACCTTTCGTTGACTTTTTCCATCTCGACACAGCAGTCACTCTTGCATTCCAGATCACCTTCCTTCCTCTTCTCCTCGCTTGCCGTATTATCATACACCTGGCAATTCATCATGAGAAGAATATTCATGGTGCTTTTCCTTTGACAACCCACCTTCCACCTCTTCTCTCGTGGTGAACAAATCTTTGTTCTCGGCATACGCCTTTTCCATCTGCCAGTAAAATGGCGAAGTGGTAAACATGGCCTCGATCGACTCGAGTGATCGATTCGCTGTCTCCGGGTAGAAGAGGTAGAAGACGCCGATCCAGATAAAGTTCAGGCCCGCAAACAGGAAGTATGTACGGCTCTGTGTGCGGTTAGCTATCAGACCGGCATCAAGACTGCCAGGTGATTACATACCTCGATATTGTTAAACATGATTGGGTTCACCAGTACTGTCCACCCAACGCCAATAGCCCAGCCCGTGATACCAAAACCGTTGCCTTGAGCTCTCATCCTGCTTGGGAAGATTTCGGTCGGTATTAGGAAGGCCACGGTGCCAAGAGTCGACGCGTAGATAAGATTGAACAAGAACAACATAGTCACCGCGGCTGGTGCAATGCTAGCTGCCTTTGCTGGGTCATGGCGAGAAGCTTCGTAAAGCGAGGCAGCCTTTTTTTCGAGTCAGCGAGTAAAATCAACGATGGCTGCAGAAGTGAGTACTCACAATCAGATTGACAATGGCCAACCCGCCAGAACCCCACATCAGACACTTGCGTCTTCCAATTCTGTCGACTATTTGTGCAGAGATGATGGTGCCGACGATGCCAATGGTGTTCAGGCCTCCAGCGAGTCCGTTCTGCTTGATCGCGCTGTAACCCGCTTGGCGCAGAAGTACCGGTGAGTATGCGGTGACAGCGGTGATACCGGTCCAGGAAGCCATGATTTGTAGTGCGATACACAACCATGCCCTACGACCGAGGTGCGAGCCTTTACTCCTGTCGAGACCGAGTATAATCTTCACAAACTCGATAGGAGAAGAAGGTTTGGTATCCTCGGCCATGGCGATAATCTCGCTGTACTCTTGCTCCACAGCAGCGTCGAAATTTCCTCGGACGTGCTCCAGCACCTCTCGAGCCTCTTCGTTCCTGCCGACCGAGGCCAGGTAGCGTGGAGAATCCGGAAGCATCTTGATACCCGCGAGGAGGAGTATAGCCGGGAGACATTGAAAAGCCAGCAGGAACCGCCAGCGGACCGCCGAGTAGCCACCATCCACGAACGAGAGACCAAAGTCGAGCCAGTAGGCGACCGAGATGCCGAGATAGTTCGCGATGAAGACGTAGCCCAAGAAGCCGCCACGGTGTTCGGCGCTAGAGACTTCGGAGATGAAGACGGGCGTGATACCGGTGAGAGCTGAGATGCGGTTCTGTCAGAAGGGTTCGCATTACTTCCCGACAATGGACGTGGCTGCTTACCTCCGGTACCAAGACCGGTGATGACACGGGCGACGAGGATGAAGTCGGCGCTCTGGGTCGCGGCCTGCAACGCGCCGCCCACCAGAGCAAACATGGAGGCGAAGAAGAGACCGTTGATTCTGCCAATGCGATCGGCTGCCCATCCGCCGACGAAACAGCCTACGATCGCACCGAGGTAGTACTGTGTAACGCGTATCAGCTGCGAATCCTCCTATCTATCCGGGTGACGTGCTTCACTTACGATACTGACGATACCGCCCTGCTTGGTGGTGTTTGTTACAGTGCCATCGGGCAGCCCGATCTTGACCTTGCTGACATAGTTCGGCGACGCGTTGACACCTCCCATGACACCCTGATCATAGCCCTCGAAAAAGATCGAGATCAGGGCAAAGGCCTGGATGGCGATGTTGAGCTGAGTTGGCGAGAGCCTCTTCCAGGCAGTGGTGAAGGCCATGGTGTACGTAAAGGGAAGCGGAATCCTGTCCTTGTTCAACGAGAGTGATATGATCGATCTACATGGTAGGACATCGAAGGTTTTATGTTGTCTTCTACACCATGGTCTATTCCCGTGCTTGGACTAGAGCATCGAACGGGCAGCCATGTGACCGGAGACCCCAGAACTGTTCCACGCAATATTCGGGGCTCCGCAAGTCGTGGCATGCCGAGTTTGTTACAGAGTCGTGTGCCCAAGGCTGCCGTTGCAGTGGGGATGACAGGATTGCTATTCGCGTCTTCGCTATCTCGCCGCCCCAGTCATGTTTAAGCGAATAGCCGAATACGCTTCCCCACTCATGCACTCCACTCCATGTCTGGACAATCCTTATTTCCGACAATAGCGGCTCCATGAATGATCCAGAATGTCGGTAGATGATCCAATCCGCAAGATGTCCTCGGTATACTTATTTGTCGTCGACTTCTCCCTTTTGACCGTCCTGGACATCAAATCCAACTTCTTCTTCATTCGTCCACTTACAGCCTCATTACAGCCACCATGAATGGGCACTCAGAACACATCAATGGCGATACTACGCCCCTGGACCTCACGGTGCTGGGTCTGAACAGCGGCACGAGTATGGATGGTATCGACTGTGCGTTATGCAGATTTCGCCAAACAAGTCCAGAAGCACCAATGCACTTTGAGCTGCTCAAATACGGCGAGATCCCGTTGGAGCAGAAGATCAAGAAACGGGTCATGAACATGATCTTGCACAACCGCACGACACCCGAAGAACTGTCCGAGGTCAATGTTTTGCTGGGTGATACCTTTGCATCAGCAGTCAAGGAGTTTTGCAAGGAGGAAGACGTGCCTATGGGCGACATTGATGTGATTGGATCACACGGACAGACGATCTGGTTACTCAGCATGCCAGAAACCGGTCAGACGAAGAGCGCCTTAACCATGGCCGAAGGAACGTTCATCGCCGCTCAGACGGGCATCACCACCGTCACCGACTTTAGAGTCAGTGATCAAGCTGCTGGTCGTCAAGGGGCTCCACTCATCGCATTCTTTGACGCTCTTCTGCTACACCACCCCAAGAAGCTACGAGCCTGTCAGAACATCGGAGGAATCGCAAATGTCTGTTTCATCCCGCCTGACAATGACGGTGGTGTAGATAAGTGTTTCGACTTCGACACCGGTCCGGGAAATGTTTTCATCGACGCTGTCGTGCGATACTACACCAACGGACAGCAAGAGTACGACAAAGACGGCGCCATGGGCAAGCGAGGGACTGTCAATCAACAGCTGGTGGACGAGTTCTTGGAATTCAAATACTTCAAACTCGATCCACCCAAGACGACTGGCAGGGAGGTCTTCCGAGACACATTGGCCCACGATCTGATCCTGAGAGCGGAGGAGTTGGGCATGTCGAAAGATGATGTTGTCGCTACCGTGACGCGTATCACATCGCAGGCCATTGTCGATCACTACCGTCGTTATGCACCTTCACAAGATATCGATGAGATCTTCATGTGCGGCGGTGGTGCGTACAACCCCAACATCACCGAGTTCATCCAGAAGAGTTACCCCAACACCAAGATATACATGCTGGACGATGCTGGCGTTCCGGCCGGCGCAAAGGAGGCCATCACGTTCGCGTGGCAAGCTATGGAAGCAGTCATCGGTCGATCGATCCCTGTGCCTGACAGAGTTGAGACGAGGCAGGAGTATGTGCTCGGAAAAGTGTCTCCAGGAAAGAATTACCGGACGGTGATGAAGCAAGGCATGATGTTTGGCGAAGGCGAGAGATTACCACCTGTCAAAGAAATGATCAACTACGTCAATGGCAAGGTCTTTGACAATAAATGGGCGTAAAAGGCTTCGCATGTTTCGTCAGCATATATCGTTCGTTGCAAAACATACCAAATGTTCTTTTCAGTTCAGTGCAGACTTTTCAAGAATTGGCAATACAGCTCTTTCGACACCGAGAATATCGTTCGCTTCCAAGTCTTCAGTGACAGTTGTGTAGGTCTTCAGTGACAGTTTTGTGTAGGCATCGACTGTGCTTGACGTCAACTATTGCCGAATGAGGCCCGGCACTGTGGCATGACAGAAGTCTAAGCGACGTAGGTCTCGTTTATGTTGACCTTCATCAAGTGCCGAACCTCGCAAGTGCTCGCGATGACATATCGTGATCGAGCCGTTGGCTCAAGTTATCGTGCTAAACCTCGTGGTGTCTGCGTGACAACCAATTCTTCAGCTACCTTAGTTCCGATACAAGGTGTTCGTTGTAAAGCATGGCGACTATTCTTACCGAATGAAGCCAGAGTTCACAAAGTATGATAATACAGCTGAAACACCGAGACTGCCGCTCGCCTTGAGATACTTGTTGAATGAGCTGTGGTGTAGGTTTCGAGCATATCAGGGTACTGACGTCAACTGCAGCCGACGACGTCCGACAAGCAGGCTCGCCAGGTCGCAGAGGCGGAGGGTGTCAAAGTATCCGATCGGTGGCTTGCAACTCAATCTCGCAGCCCGGTCCCGAAAGGGCAGGTACACTGGGCAGCCGTTTCCCGGACAGGCGTCAACAGTACGAGGACGTTGCGGAGGCCGAACTGAAGGGGTCGCAGGGCGCCTACGAGACCGTCGTTGTTTCCGCGGGATCTAATAAGCTTGATCGACGTTGGTAAAACCATTCCAAACTATTCAAAAGAGGCTTCTTCGTTCTGATGTAGTCGTTGTGTACTGCTCCCCTTTCAAAGCGCTTTGACGCAATACACGGAATGTTCCAGCGCGGATTCCAAGTGTCTCATGTCTCATACATAGTGAAGGAGTAGAGCAGCCTTGCAGGAGCGAGTTCCATTGACCCGCTTTGTGCGGTACGGTGTTCCAGGTACCTCGCACCGAAGAAGTCCGACTAAACGCAAGCATCATCGATGACCATGAGTCTTGTTTTGTTACGTTCGCGAGCTTGAGTATTGGCCAACGACATTCAGCTGTGTCTTACTGGACAAAGGTCGAGAGTACCGTCGGCTGCATTGGGAGCTTTTAGCACACCCCACTTCATACTATACCATTCGGGATACTCAAAGCAGTAAGTAGTGCGATAAGAGAGCTGAGGGGCTTCAGAAGAAGAGACAAAATCTCCGACGAACGTTGGAAGTTCCAATGACAGAGATACGCGCAAGTCACAACAAGGATGAAGTGTGATTCCAGTCGGGGCTCGCACGGAGCTTGCCGCGACCGCGAGGTTGCCTCTGACCACATTCGGACTAGCCAGCAGGACCCTTTTTCGTTAATTCAACCTCAAGTCGTACACTCCATCACTTTCACATCAATGACACGCAACTACAGACTTCTCGATGTCAATGCAATACATCATCAACCCTCCCGATATGAGTTTACAATAAGTCGCACACGGGATGGAACAAGTGTGGCATGCGCTCTTTCATGCCGCCACGAAACATCGCATTTCGGTTCCCCGGCCGGGAAATCAATAATCAAACCGTTTCCATAACGCTCACAACACTCGTCGTCAGACTCGACCTCTTTCACAGAGATGGAGCGAACATCACTGCACCGTGAGACTATTCCCGAGCTCTAGACCGCCAGCTCCAAAGCTGAGGCTGATCATCATCGTCCCTGTCACCCATGGGGGCCGCTGTCTCGCTTTGTGATACGGCACACCCAGACACAAGTAGCTATACATCAAACGTGCCGCGTTCGTCCATGACGCGGCATCAGCAGTGAAGTATCACGCCCATCCATCATTGAATTCATGCTTTGAGCGAAGAATCTAGCTAGCACAACCTACTGCAGCCCATCAGAACCTACCACTTACTTTATTGAAGTACTCATCAATCATGATAAAAGTCAAATCTAATCTGACCACTCTCGCCCGTTTGGACTCTACGCCACCAGCCGTTATCATGGCTTATAGTCTATTAGAAATAGAGAGCATCGCTTGACTAGCTGCTAATCTCCATGCTGATCCGCCGTCAACTTATAACAGTCGCACGGCACGGGCGGTGTTGATCCAGGCCAGTGCTTCATTTTCGTCCATACACAAAAGGAGCCAACATGTTCTCAGCTCGCGCCCCCCTTTCAAATCACTTCGACGAAGAATACAACCCCTTCCAGAGCTTCACCACTACCACAACAATCACCTGCACAATGCCTGTAGTCGAGAGGAAAGGATCCGCTAGCCGGAGCTTCTTCGATGGATTCAAGTTCCAGAAAGCACAAGAAGCAACGCAGACGAGGACGGAAGATTTCGACCCTCGATCCAAGGCATCCGACAAAGAGAAGCGCATATCCCCTATGAGAGCCTACAGTGTCAACGAAACGACGCCACTTGAACAAGAGCCGAAGAGATCATTGTCTTCCGCCTTTGCAGATGCCCTCTTCAGACGTGGTTCCGAACTCTCAAACAAGAGCCGCGCTACCTCGCCGCAACGAAAGCCCTCCGATGTACCATCCGAACCAAGGATGATCCGCAAAGGATCTTTCTTCGCAAGCAGCAATCCAGATGTCGACTCACAGCAGGCACGCAAACTGTCTACCGCCTCAGGCAAGAGCGGCAAGAGCAGCGACCACGGTAGCAGCCGCAACAATTCGATCGCCATGCCTACAACAGAGCGCAGACCAAGCTACGTGCCTCGCAACGCTACTTCATCCTTCCTGAACTCAACCGCGACAAGAACCGCCGACGAGAATGCCAAGCTACAGGTCGATGTTTCGGCCGCAGGAGCCCGCCGTGCCTCTCTCGCCACCGACTTAGACGCAACTGTCGGCCGCACATCCGGGGTAGGCATGCCAACCGGCCGACGTCCTTCGGGCATGGTACCCGGTAACATCGCCGCCAAGTACATGCGCACAGCCTCCGAATCAGGGGAGCCCGGCCGCCCCGGAGGCCGCACAGGGAGCGCCGAAGGCAAAGTCACAGCGGTGTACATGGCACCAGACTCTCACCAGATCTGGCAAACCGCCGTTGCACGCTCACAAGCCCGGCCCTCGTTCTCCAAGCCAGACCACGGCCCAGGCCGCATGCCATCGATCTCTGACATCCGCGAGGAGGCATCGCCGGCGCCCGAGGTTCGCGTCCACGCCCCGTCGTCGCCCGCAAAGGTCCGCAAGCAGTTCAGCATCGACACATTCAAGGCCAACGTGGAGAAGTCCAAGGCGGATCAGTCGAGGGCTGATTCGGCCAAGATGCTCGAGGATCAGATCAGTCCGCGCGCCGCCAGCTTTGATCATCAATCGATTTCGGGCAGGTTCGACAATGCGGAGACGAGGCCTGAGAGTCCGCTCGAGAGTCTGGGCTTCAGAGGCGCGGTGCCCGCGTAGGATGGTATCATTGCTGCCTGATCACTTTCGGCTTCTTGTTTGAATATACCTTTTTTACTCGGTGGGATATACCTTTATTACGCACTATGCATAAATCTTAATCGGAATAATTGATGATTGATCACTTTCCACCAATCCCAAAATACCTCGATGTGGTTCTTGAATTCACCTTGTCATATTAGTCCTCGTGAAGACCACAAGCCTTGCTCAACAGTAAGTTGCCCATGACAATGGGACGACAGTCTGGACAATCCGACACCCTGAGCCCCGATGCCGTAGCCCATCCGACGGCCGAGACCTACATCCGTTGCTCGTAGCACGTCCACCGTTTGTATCGCACATCCGCGTTCATCGTTACTCCACAAGTATATCCATCTGGTCAACCGCTCACCTGGCGGGTTACTCTTTCGAGTTTCATCTTGCGTCCGTATCTGCTTCTAGATAGTGATTTCGTGGTAAACATGGGATCTGATAACGTAAATCTTTGAGCACTATCTACCGTCTCTAGCGTACCTTACGCAGGAGAGGCATGTGAGGTATTCATTGGACGGAGCAACCACTTACTGTAAGTGTACGGTATGTAACAATTTCGCGGTTTGTTGTGGGTCAGGGTTCTACAATCAACTGTACCTGCCAAATGGTTGTGATACTAAGCACTGTCCACGACGTCGTATATGCAAGATACAACGGCATAGGGTAAAAGTACAGGCGTGAGCCCTCGGAAAGAAACTGATTGTATTGCGTTTCTCTACTATCTGACATTTTGCTTCTTTTTTTCCTTTTTCTTGAGTTTTGCAGTCGTGGGTGCTCGATAGTCTAGGTACTTGTAGTCGTCATCGCGAAAAAGCTTCTGTTCGGGGTATCGTATATTTCATAAGTCGAAGCAGCCCACACTACCGTGTTTCGACATGTCGTGTACTGTGACTTGTCCTGGTCGTATTGGAATCTTCTCGAATGTTGTGTTGAGATCGTATCATGAAGATAGTAAGTTGTCCACTCATTCAGCCGATGACTTCAGCCTCGAGAAAGGCCTTGCTGTCGGTCACGAATCCCATGTTTGTGCTATCACCATATCAGTACGTCTAATTGGATAAGACGCTTGGAACTTACGCAATGTTGTAATCGCACACGGCTTGGGCCTCTAGTCCAGTCATGGTGGCAGCGCAATCACCGACCAGAATGCAGTCCCAGCCCCAATTGTATGCGTCGGTCAAGGTGCCAAGCAGACACTGGTCGGTGTTGACTCCAGCAAAGAGCAGGGTCTTCTTACCGCTCTCCCTCAACCATTTGTGCATTTCCAGCTCAGGACTCCACAACCCACTCATGCGAGCCTTGTCGAATCGCACGTCCTCAGGAAGGACGTATTCCTTGAGCGGGTCGTAAATATCGGCATTCCAGGTTCCCTTGAACAAAGCAGCGCTCTTTAAATTCCGGCAGGTACGCGCCAAGACCAACGTGCCAGCCGTGTCCTTTGTCTGCGACCAATGCTCTGTTGAACCCTCGCTGAACAGCTGCAGGCATTGCTTTCATATCTGCGTCGTCGATGCCCCAGTTGACCCAAGCCAATTGTATGCCTTGTTCTCTACATCTCTTGATAACCTTGAGCATAGGGTCGATCGCCGCAAGTCCAGCCTCATGGTTGTGGAATTTGGGGTGAATGAAGAAGTTTTGCATATCGATGATGACCAACACACTGGTAGCCGGGTCTATCATGACTCCGCGGTGGTTACGAATACCATCGTCGGCGTCAATGACAAGCTTGCGCTTGGAGCCCCGCGAGAGATCAAAACGGCGAGAAGGAACGTGATAGTACCATTGGTCGTCGCCGCCAAAAGCAACGTTCTCCTCGAGATTGTGTTCGATTGGTACAGGCGTGAGTTGGTGTGAAAGCTCGTTGATGTGCTCAACTTCGGTCGCGGATGGGGCCATTCAAGCGGCCTGATTCTGGCCAAGAAAAATGTCCGTGTTGAGTGAGGTGAGGGCTCGTGAAATATTTGGTCGGTGTAGGCGCGGGCGCAATGCAATTGTTAGTCTGAAATGAGTGTCGCGTGAGGATGAGGAATGTTTTCGTTGAAAGATAATCTACCGCTATCAAAGGAGATTGCGGGGCAGAAGCTTTTTGATAAGGAATTGGCAGAGCTGCTGCCTTGCGTGAGGCGAGTTTGATTCCAGTTTAGAACGAATAACCAATTGGTGCAGTCTACTGGGAGAAACGAAAGGTTTGTGGAACAAAGAGTTAACAGGCAAGGACAGAAGTCAGATAATGCTGATAATTGGTATGCCTGCACTTATCTTTCGCCGATAAGAATCATAGACACGAGCGAGGGACCCTTGGCGATCCGGCGCGTTTGCTTGTGATAAGGTGAAGATTCGATATCATCCTTGAATGAGGTTGACACATTCTGTTGACACCCCTCAGGATGAGCCTGGTTGTGTCCAATTCCGCGTTGGTTTCGCGATTAGACAGCCTTGGGTGTGATGATGATTCCTTCGTGATAGCATTTGCGTGACCCCGCGCGAGGTTATCTGCCATGGACCTGCTCTCAGAAGTACACCACCACAGGCTCTAGATGAAGCTCGTAAACCACGTTTGATGTCACAGCCACGATCAAATGCCGGTATAGATTGATGCATAATACTGAACGAATGCGATGAAGTAGATGCCTCTCAATTGGGGATGGCTTGTCAAGCTACAGAAGCAGCAAGTGCAACCTCGGGGGTATGACGCGATTGCATCGTGTTCCTGCTTGATTCGGCGTTTTAGCGTGCTGCGTGAACAGCTGCAAACCGCAGCCCAAAACCTGGAGCGGAACATTCTCGGATGCTCGGTGGATCGGCGCAAAGCTGCTCAGGAACCTGAATTGACCAAGGAACAGAAGTGGAGGTCGTCAACACATGCAAAATATCTTTGTTCACCGGCCTCAGACTATCCCTCTCACTCCGGTATTGCGGGCGTGATCCTTGAAGAATACGGCTCTCTCGAAACCCCTGGAAATATTGACCAAGGACGATACAGGGGAAGCCGGCCACGTCAAGAGCTCCAAACTTGAAGCCTACTATAAGAGCATTCAGACACCGCAACAGTCAATCAATCTACCAACGAACATGGCGGCACTAGGTGAGGACCTCTTGGGAGTGGTGAACAAGCTCCAGGACTTGGTCTTCAATACCATCGGCAACGATTCGCTCGATCTCCCTCAGATTGTATGTCACAGACTGAAGCTTCCTCTTACCAGATCCATATACTAATACTCCTCAGGTCGTCGTCGGTTCACAGTCTTCCGGAAAGTCCTCCGTTCTAGAAAACATCGTCGGTAGAGACTTTCTCCCTAGAGGAAGCGGAATCGTCACCAGAAGACCACTGATCCTCCAGTTGATCAATATCCCCAGCACGAGCGACAGACCAGAGGATGACGAAGTACACGTACCGCACACTCCAGCAAGCGTCGCTGGACAGGAAGAGTGGGGAGAGTTTAATCACATTCCTGGCAGGAAATGGTATGACTTTGCCGAGATCAAGCGCGAAATCGAGCAGGAGACAAATCGCATCGCTGGTAGCAACAAGGGCATCAACAGACAACCCATCAACCTCAAGGTCTACTCGCCAAATGTTCTCAGTTTGACCCTCGTCGATTTGCCAGGTCTTACCAAAGTTCCCATCGGAGACCAGCCCTCGGACATCGAGAAGCAAACGCGCAACCTCATCTCCGAGTACATTGCCAAACCAAACTCGATCATTCTCGCCGTCTCGCCAGCCAACGTCGATTTGGTAAACTCAGAAGCGCTCAAGCTTGCGCGATATGTTGATCCTCAGGGAAGAAGGACCATTGGTGTCCTCACAAAGATAGATCTAATGGACCACGGCACCAACGCGCTGGACATTTTGTCAGGGCGTGTATACCCTCTCAAGCTCGGATTTATCGGTGTCGTGAACAGATCACAACAAGACATTCAAAGCGGCAAGTCACTGGCAGAAGCATTAGCCGCGGAAAGAGACTTCTTCAAGATGCACCCAGCATATCGTAACATGGCCAGTCGATGCGGAACACGCTTCCTCGCAAAGACTCTCAACACGACGCTTATGGGCCACATTAGAGAAAGACTCCCAGATATCAAGGCCCGCTTGAACACTTTGATGGGCCAGACGCAACAAGAACTCGCGAGTTACGGCGACCCGGCGTTCACCGGAAAGGAGCACAAAGGATCGCTCATCTTGCAGCTTATGACTCGTTTTGCGTCTTCATTCATCGCCTCCATCGATGGTACATCTTCAGAAATCTCGACAAAAGAGCTGTGTGGTGGTGCACGCATCTACTACATCTTCAACTCTGTTTTCGGAAACTCATTGGACACAATCGACCCGACGACGAACCTGACTGTACTTGACATCCGAACTGCCATTCGCAACTCCACTGGTCCTAGACCGAGCTTATTCGTTCCGGAGATGGCATTTGACCTTCTCGTGAAGCCACAGATCAAGCTCTTGGAGATCCCTGGCCAACGGTGTGTAGAATTGGTATACGAAGAACTAATCAAGATCTGTCACACATGCGGCTCCGCCGAACTTACACGATACCCACGACTGCAAGCGAAGCTCATCGAGGTTGTTTCAGACCTCCTTCGCGAACGCCTAGGACCATGCTCTGCATACGTTGAATCTCTCATCTCGATACAGCGAGCATACATCAACACCAACCACCCGAATTTCCTCGGCGCAGCAGCGGCTATGAGCTCGGTCATCAGCGACAAGGAGCAAAAGGCCAAGGAGATGGCATCGGCAGAAGAGCAACGGAAGAAGAAGGAACAAAAGAGGTTGAAGGATCTGAACGGTGTGAATGGTCAAAACGGGCCAGACGACGATGATGTGTCCGAGGCGCCAGGTGCGAGAGCCGGACAATTACCCTTGCGACCACAGTCAAGCCATGCTGCCATCCGAAGCATGTCCCCAGCAATTCGACACTCGTCGGGTGCAGTGCACAGAGCAGGATCTCCAAACAGATTCGGTACCGGTGCGAACGCCGGCAATCGCGACGGTTTCTTGAACTACTTCTTCGGCAAGGAAGGTGGTCTGCCATCAGCCGGTCCACTGCCCGCGACGGATGCAGCTTTGCTCCCAGGCGGCAGACACGTCAGCAACAACATCGAGCCCAGCTTCGCCGGTAGCATCCGCCGTGGTGACACTCGACCACGCGAGCGACCAATATCATTCCAGCAGCCAGAATTCACAGAAGACTACGACTCTTTCCCAAGTGGTGACATTGGTTTCGTAAGTCCTTAATACGCTCTCACATGTTGCCGTGTTCACTGACAAACTCCAGCCATCGGAAGCCGAAGCACCAGCCCTCACGGAGCGCGAAGCGCTCGAGACAGAACTCATCCGTCGCCTCATTAGCTCATACTTCAACATCGTGCGCGAAACCATTGCGGATCAGGTGCCCAAAGCAGTCATGCATCTGCTCGTCAACCACAGCAAGGACGTGGTGCAGAACCGTCTCGTCAGCGAGTTGTACAAGGAAGATCTGTTCCAGGATCTGTTGTACGAGGACGACGCGATCAAGAGCGAGAGGGAGAAGTGCGAGAAGCTCTTGTTCACGTACAAGGAGGCCGCCAAGATTGTCAGCGAGGTCTTGTAGGTTCGTGGAAATTCGACCCGAGGAGAAAATCAGTGGCTCGGGAAAGATGAGGCTATGTTGATCAGATGATGAGGAGTGGTTGGTCCTGATCTCACTGATAGGCGCTTGAGTCTGCTCAGTTCACGTTTGTATAACAGTCTCGACTCGCCGATTTGAAACCCTCATGGAAATGCAATATCACGAGAACAGTACGGTTCGTTATATGGTTTGCTAGAATTGACATATGTACAAGTTTGCTCCCGTCATCATCGGACTCCGTCTACCGTTCTCCGACCTTGAAAAAAGAGCGCGTGCAATAACATTTGGTCCCGAGTTGGAGTCAAGCAGGACACCTCACTGTTCCTCGTTCTCTGCGTAGAAGAAGTTCGCACCTAGTCTTGGTTAGTACGCGTGTCGATATCTGTACCCTGTCAAGGATGTGATCAACTCACCAACAACACCCAGTCCCATATCCCTCATCCAGTCCCTCGCACCATGTCCCTTCTCAGCATAACCCCAGTGCGGTCTTCCGGCCGGCGCAGTCAAGTAAAGCGGCTCAGTGGTACTGTTCAAGGGCGCCAGAGCAAGAAAGACGTAGCGGTGTTTGCCCGTCTTTGGAGGTGGGGCCGGAGCAGTGTAGTCGAGAAGCTCGTACGGAGCCGGTGGCTCGTGCTTGGGGTGCTTTCCCTTGCCGTGCTTGCCCTTCTTACCGTGCTTCTTGCCCTTGTGCTTGTGGTCCTTGTGGTGCTTGCTCGCGTCCACGTCGGAGCTGGACAGGAAGGACAGGGCGCGGAGAGTGTTCAGTAGCTCTGGTAGGGAGGATGAGGGCGAGGGGCCGGAGATGGTGTCCAAGGTGTGGTGCAGGCTTGTTAGAGGGATGTTGGTCGCGATCCAGTGGGCGAACTCGCCCTTCTCTGGGTTCTCCCTGCTTGGAGCGTCGGGGTCGGTCAGGACTAGCGTCAGTTGAGGCGTCTTGTGGCATTTCCCGTGCTTGCCCTTTTTGCCTTTGATCATGTCCATCCATGAGACAGGGGAAGAGTGGGCGGTGGCAAGAGATTCCAGCTTGACATATGGAATTGCCTCAAGGTCGGAGACATTGAGAGTGTTGCCAACCTCGACAGTGGTGTTTGGAGCCGACCAGGAGATGTTGAGATTGACTTGAGGCTCGAAGCGATCGATGACATTGGGAATGATCTCGGCTTGCTCAAGTCTTGATGTTGTAGTCAGTGCCCGTGGCTGACATTGGTAGTCCGACGAAGTAGGCTGGGTGCTTACATCTGCATCAAGTCATAAAACTCATCGTGCAAGGGCGATTGGGTCTTCAGTGGCTGCTGTACTATGGCAGCGGCAGCAGCCTGCCACGCCAGAAGCGGAACTATCAAAGCGGTCTGATACATCTCAGGGAAGAACGACTTAGGTTGTTAAAGGGACTTCTCGAACGTGCAATATGAAGTTCGACGATTTTATAAGATCCCTACAATCGATGTCACGATGACAAATGAAAGCTTGAGAAACTGATCGCGTGCCTTCCGTACAAGGTGAGCTCTCCCCGCATGTGAAGTGGGAGCCAGTGACATCCTTTGGCCAGTGGAACCTTGAGATGAAATCAATCATACTGTTATTGCCAATTGATCTCGATGTGAAGTTCAAGTTATACATAATGTCTGTGCATTCAAAAGAACTCATATTGTTCGAACTGCCCTAGTTTACCTACTGTAGTCTTGCCTTGACGTTGATCAACAATTACAGCTAGAAGCGTTGCCTGATGATTAACGAAGTATATTCCCGCGTATCGCATCGAGTCCACCATTATATCACACCGGATCGACCATTATCATACACGTCTACCAGCTCCTCTCCCCATCAGCACTAATCGAAATACACAGCCTCAGGCTTATGCACAGCGACCTTGCCATTCTTGGACCTCAGCACAATCCGAGGATCGTTCTTCTTGGCGTTGACTTTCGTTCCTTCGACCTCAGTAGCATCGTGAGCGACCTCCAGAACTTCTCCTTCTACCCAGCCGGGAAGACTCTTCCAGTGAACACTCTGGCCTTTCTTCGGCAGGCGGTCTTTGGAGCCTTGCGGTGCGGGAGCGTCGGCACTTTGGCGCTTGCTGCCAAAGGTGTTGTCCTCGTCGGTGTGCTTGCCTTGGCCCTTGGCTCCCTTGGCTGGAGACTTCGTCTGGGATGTGGACTTGGACGTGGACTTGGACGACGAGTCTGTCTTCTGTGCTTTGTTTGGAGACTGCTCGGCGGTTTCGTTCTTCGTGGCCGAGCGAGTCTTGCGCTTCGTGCCCGCAGATGCTTCTTTCTCTTCTCCGTCTTCCTCGGCTGGTTTGTCCTTGTTTGTCCTTTGCCTTCGTATCGTCGCTCTTCGAAGGAGCTTTGGTCTTTGACTTTGACGCTTTCGACTTGTCGCTCGTGGACTGCTTCGACTGCTTGTCTTCGGCCTCTTGATTCGCTTCCGATCGCGCCTCTTTAGCTTCGGATGTGTTGTCGACGTGCTGCTGGCCTTCCTTGCTGGCGGCAAGCTTCTTGTCGTCGGTTGCTTGTTTCTCCTCCTCGGACATCTTCTCCCACGCTTTCTTCGGAAGATAGCGTTTCTCGGTACCGTCTGCCTGCTTCGCGTTGCCAGAGCCCTCCTTGGTCTGCCAATCCTCCTCGCCCCGCTTGGAGAGGTTCTTCTGGCTCTGGTCTTTCTCGGACTTGTCTGTGTTGTACTGCGCGTGTTAGCACGGGCGATAGATGACAGCAGGCGAAGACATACCTCGCCGCCGCGCTTCTTGTACTCCGAGGCCATCATCTGTGCCTTTCTAGCAGACCATTGACCTGGTTGTCCACCTTTGTCACCTTTGTGGATCTCCTCCTTGACTTCATCGCGGAGCTTGGGATCGGTGTACTTTTCTTTTGGAGGCATCTTGAGAACGGATGGGCTGTGAAATATTCTAATTGATGGGGTAGTGGGAAGGCCTTTGCGGAATGAGGTGAGTAAGTGGTTGGTGACGGTACGGAGCATGAATTGAGATATATACTTAGAAGGAAGAAAGCGACCACTGTCTGATACCTAACTCCCATTGGCGACAACAGTGTCTCAGGATATCGTCCCAGCCATCACCGTCATCGACTTTCGCAGGAAACGATGCGCAAGTCATCAGCTGAACAGGAACGTGATGTCACAGACAGAATCCGATCCGTGTGGGGAAGAAGTGGTATCTGGTAGATAAGGTTGCAGCTAGTCCGTACCAGGAACTGTAAGTGGTTTACAGCGCGTCGCGTCATCGTCGCGACTCGTGACATAGGCAGACCAAAGAACGAACTCTTTTTATAATTGATCGTTGAGGGGCGTAACATGGACTGAATGATCATATTAGATGTGGTATGCTTACAGGCTGCAGCATAGAGACACCGCAATCAGCGTATGGAGACTGCATAGATGTCTCAGTAACGCATAACTGCGATTCTTATCGGCTTCTTTCTTCTGAGGTTCCAGATGATAGCTTCCGAGGAAAACGGTACTGATCATGATCAGAGTTGCCAAATTATGTACTGATGAATTCTGGTCTTGAACATGCAGCTCATTATAAACAGTGGTCGTGAGAGAGCCTTACTGGCGCCAAGAGATAGGAACACAGCCCTGATTTCAACGAAATAGCTTGCTCGGGTCAGTGCCGTTTCATGTGCGAATGTCGAAAAATGTCGTTGTGGTTTCAGCTCGTCAACGCGGAATATCGCCGCTCTGCCAATGAAATCCGAGGAAGGAACATAAAAGGGACACATCAGGCGAAGGTACACATCAGGCGAAGGAGGGGAGTGCAATCGTGAGGCATGAGGGGATGCTTCTTCCCCACCGCAGAGTGTCGAGGTGGTCAACGACAGACATGGAGCAGTATCCGAAGTCGTCGTTCAAGAACCCTTGTGCACAGCAATGTTACAATCCCTGCAAGTCCATCTGTTTCTTGTCGGGGATATATTGCACAACTCTTGGTTCGGGTACATCTTTATTCCAGTCATGTCGATAGCGTTTCGACCTGCAGAGGTTCGGCGTCGATCGGGCAGCAGCACAAAGAATAATGCACGAGCATTTTGGCTGCCATTCATAACCACGAGGATGAAGGCTCCATTTTTATTCTTATTTTGCCAGGAAAAAGTGCGCGATCCGGGCGTTTCACGGACCGAGTGCCATGCGTTGTTCGGTATCTGTGCTGTTTTTAGCTGATGGCCTGCCGTTTGTGCCTTGCGCAGGGGACAATCCGTTTTGACGTTGAATTGTGGCTTGCATGCAGGCACCACCGAAATGAAGAGGTGTGTGAGGTGTGTAACAGAAATCGAAAATCATTCATTGACATGTATATCAGACATAGCACCTGCTAAACTTGATAGAGAGCATTGCAGCCGTACCTGTTATGTAAAAATCGCGAATCGTTGACTGATGCCATCCGTTATCGCGGAAGTGATTCAAAGAGAATGGTGATGGTTAAAGGCCGGCTCAGGGTCTAGTGGTGGTCCCTTGAAGACATGAGTGGATGAAGTGGATGAAGTTGGGAGCAGAAGAAATGGCACAAGTACGTCACCGTCAAAAGGTCAAACGGCGGCGACGGGACCATTCATGACGATAACGTGGGACGGCGTGTATCTTTTTGTGTTGCGAACCACACGCCGGCCGATTAAATCTTTTATGCATCTGCGCATTCAACACTCGTATTAGTTTTCGATCCGTGAAACGCGTCTTTCTTGGCTGACGATCCTTCGTTCCTTTCTATGCGAGCGTCGACTTGTTCCTGGTGTGCTGAACGTGCTGTGCTGAGCTGTGCTGTAATCTTTGCTGGCGCTCATCTTTGTTCCTGACTATCACTTATCGCTGAACCATCTCTTCACTTCCTCCGACCAACTCTTCATCTTCAGCACAAGATATAGCGATTTTAGCACACTGTCGTTCTATTCATACACCCTCACGAGCTCCACGACAGACTAATATCGACACTCTCGCTGCCATCCGGCGTCACATGCCAAGCACACGAGCACATTAGACCTAAGAATAGCGTTGAATCAATCAACGACCAGCGCACAATATCCAAGACTGCTTCTCACGCACTACACAGAGCATAGCTGGTCTATTGCTGTCTGGACCGTACCTCGCCATGACTACACCGATCGACGAGCTTCCAGAGCCGCAATATGACCAACGCCCTGAAGTCCGCGACTATGCCACATCAGCGCCTGGCACTCACAACAATAATTTGAACGATCGATCATCCGACGAGGATGGAACCATGGTAGACGACAATGATGAAAGAGTGGGAAGCACAGATGCAAAGAAGCAGAGAAGTCCAGAGCCAGGCCTCCGTCGCCAATATAGTCACCTCACAGCCCAAACCGCAGAAGATAACCACGACCCCGGAGATCCTCTTAGAGCCTATCAGAGTCATTCACGCGTCAGGGAGCAAAACATGAAATTTGGCGATGATCTGGAGATGCTCAAAATCGAAAGACAAGTTAGCAAGGAAGCTGAAGAGCAGGCTCTGGCCGATGCCAACGACCTCTCAAGAACACGCTCACGCAGAGACGACACCGTAGACGAGTTCGACGTCGCCACCAATCCCATCCACGAGAAGACCGCCATATACACTCCACCTGCTCACCCTGCCTCCAAATTCGCCAAATTCGTCAAGCGCCTCCATCAGTCGAATTTCTTAGTCAGGTGGCTGGTTTACATCACTCCTCTCGTTATCATCTTGCTCATTCCCCTACTTCTTGGGGCTCTGCTATTCAAGAATGCCACCGTTGGAAATGTTAAGCTTGTCTGGTTTATGATCTGGCTCGAAATCGTCTGGTTGACTCTGTGGGCTGGACGTCTTCTTGCCAAGTGTCTACCATGGCCTATCGGTGTCTTTTCAAGCCTCGTCACCAACAACAGCAAGAAATGGCGCGACATGGGCAAGCAACTTGAGCTTCCTGCAACCTTCTTCTTCTGGTGGTTGGCCATCGAAATCTCCTTTTTGCCCACCATGAAAAATCACCAGATCGATGGCTCCACAGACACCCAACAATGGATGACCATAACGAACAAGGTCATCATTTCTCTATTCGTCGCCGCCGTCCTCAACTTTTTCGAGAAGATCATCATCCAGCTGATCGCCATCAGCTTCCACCTGAGGACCTATGCCGATCGCATCGAGATCAACAAATTCCAGATCGGTAGCTTGACCAAACTGTACATTTTCTCCAAGGACAGATTGCAAATGGAGGACCGTGAGTTCGAAGCTCCGTCTGGTGGCCCAGGCTCTGGAGCGAGAACTCCTGGACAATTCTTTAATGAGGCCACCAAGCAGACCAAAGATGCCGTGAACAAGTTCGGAGACGTGGCAGGCAAAGCTCTCGGCGACTTTACCGGAAAAAAGGTCAGCAAAAGCACTCACCCACACCAGGTTATCCTCGCTCTGTTGAACTCCACCACCGGCAGTCAAGTCCTGGCCCGGCGTCTCTATCGAACCTTTGCTCGCGAGGAAACTCAAACCGTTTATCAGGAAGACCTTACCAATGCCTTCGAAAATGGAGACGAGGCCGACGCTGCCTTTACCATGTTTGACAAGGACATGAACGGTGACATTTCCATGGAAGAGCTCGAAGCCGTCTGTGTCGAAATCGGTCGCGAGCGAAAGTCCATTACTGCTTCCCTCAAAGATCTCGACTCCGTCGTTAGCAAACTCGACCAAGTCTTCATGTTTATCGTCTTCGTCGTCTTCATTCTGGTTCTCATCTCCTTGATCTCTACCTCGGCTGCCGGCGTCCTGACCTCCCTTGGATCTTCTGTACTCGCTCTGTCTTGGCTGTTCTCCGTCACCGCACAGGAATTCCTTCAGTCTTGTATCTTCGTTTTCGTTAAGCATCCTTTCGATGTAGGCGACCGTGTCACTATCTATGGCAACCAAGCTGTCACTGGTACTGGAGACGATTACTTTGTTAAAACAATCTCTCTGCTGTATACCGAGTTCAAGAAGATGGAAGGTCATGTGGTACAGGCGCCAAACAGTTATCTCAATACGCTATTCATCCTGAACCAGCGCCGTTCTGGTGGTCTTGCCGAAGCCGTTTCGATTGATATCAAGTATGGCACTACTCTCGACCAGATCGAAGGCCTCCGCAACCGTCTGCTTGAATTCGTCACCTCGGAGAAGCGCGAGTACCAGTCTAACATCCTGACCGAACTTCGCAAAATCACCGAGGCTCATTCCATCAGTCTTAATGTCATCTTCTTCTACAAGTCCAACTGGCAGAACGAAGGTCTTCGTCTCGCTCGCCGCAACAAATTCATCTGCGCCTTGATGGTTACCATGCAAGAGCTTGGCATTGAAGGTCCACGCATGCGTTACCCAGGACAGAAGGAATCCTTCCCAGTCTATCTTCAGAATGTTCCACACATGTCTACGCCAGGCATGGGACGCAACGGCCACCCTGACAACCCAACTGGATGGCAGGAGGAGCAGTATCAGCAGCAACAGCAGCAGCAACAGCAAGATGCACCTTTCGTAACCCCTGCAAACGCACCTATGTCGCCTTCTGTCAATGAGCCAGGTATCTGGACAGATGATTTTGCTCGCGTAACCTCTATCCGCGGCCACGGACCAAATCGTCGTCAACGTGCTGAATCTCTATCGCAAATGAACCGCCGCGTCGACTTCTCTCTCGGAGCTAAAGAGATCGCTTCTGGTGATCTCGCAGGCGACGTCTACACAGACCGCACTCACTCCCGCCTGCCGCCGGAGATTCGCGAAATATCCGCCTCGCGCGAACGTGAAGCAGAAGAGGCTGCTCGTGCTTCGTACGACATCAAGCGCTCCCACGAGCTTGCTCGCTCGACGTCTAGGGCATCGAACCTCAACCCAGGTCGTCTGGCTCGTAGATCTACCGACAACGGATCGCGTGATAGGTTCCACCGCAACCGGTTCTTCGGCCGCCCGCGCGGTAACACTGCTGACGAGCAATTTCTCATGGAGTCAGGTATGGCCGACATTCCTGAGGACTCTGGCTCGAACACTCGCGCACGCAACAGCCGCGACATGCTGGACCCCAGGAGCGGTATCATCAGTCCTGCCGCCATCCAAACGAACGACAACGTCGGCGGAGCCGCTCGGGCGCCTCAACTGCCCCCTGTACGAGCTGGCAACTCGCTGGAAAACACACACTCGTACGAGGAAGGAGCGAGGATCGGTCCGGAGGGCTACCACCCTCCTCGGAAATATGCGACCGAGGATTTTGAGATGAGGACTTTCAGATGAGCGATACATATCAGACGGGGTACACGGGTCGCTCTTTTGACGGAAAGTCGAAGGTCAATACGGTTTGGGAGAAATTGAAATCTAGGGCAGCATTTCATGTCTCTTTTTACCGTTGGCGGTTGCTTTTTACAGTTTTATACCACTCTCTGAACAGATTCACTCCTTCAATGACCATCACACTTCTATCAATAACAGTGGCACTATGCAAAAGCTACTGTCGAGCTCGGTTGTCTCGGTTATACCGCATGCCATTTATATAGCTTAAGATTAACATATCAGGTCACAATCGGAATACGACCATCATGAGCTTTTTTATTCGTATCATACATATATCATGCTATTTCGCTCGGTCAAGACGGACGACTGACTCTACAAGAGCGCCTTGGTTGGCTCTCCGATCAGAGTCAAGAAAGCATCATGCACGTGACCAGTCAAGTCACCAGCCTGCATCGAGCGGCCCTTCTCCATGAACGCGCGTCTCGAGCACTCCCTAGTGATACTGCTACCACCAAAGGCAACCAAGGCCAGCGTCTCCGACGGGCTGAGGTCGTTGTCGTGCTCCCAGATGCGGTCGTGGTAGGCCTTGCGCCACGCGAGGAGCGTGCCCAAACTGCCGGTCAGGGTGTCTCCCTGGCCACCGGCGCGCTTGTAGCCGCCCTCGATCTCGGACACGAGCGTGTGCTTGCCGTTGGAGATGTAGTCGACCTTGCCCTTCTGGATGATGGTGGGGCCGCCGAAGGCCTGGGCGAGCTTCTCGCACAGCTTGGCCGGGTCCTCCTTCGATGGGTCGATGCCCTTGACCTTGACCAGGCGGCCGAACTCGACCACGTTGGGGGTCAAGATGCAGTCTTCGTAGCCTTGGACGAGGTCTGGGCGGGTTTGCGCCAGGTACAGACCGTCGGCGTCGAGGACGAAGGGAATGCCCTTTTTGCGGGCTTCTGTGATGACGCGGGCGCAGGTTTCTTGCATGGCCTCGTCGCGGCCGAGACCGGGGCCGATGACTACGCAGTGCAGACGGTCGAGCATTGCGACGACTTTGTCCGAGACGGCGTCGATGGTATCCTCCTTGTTGATGTCCTTGGATTGGCGCATGTATGGGTGCACCATGAGAATTGGGTCGTAGGTCTTGATGACGGCGGCGGCCTTTGGCTCACAGATGACGTGGGACATGTCGCAACCGAGACGGGCAGAGGCCATTGATGAAAAGTATGGCGCTCCCTGGTAGAGTAAGCATGGTGATGAACAAAGCGGTCGAATGCAGTCTTACAGTGTAGTCTTCACTTCCTCCAATGACAGCCACACGGCCGAGCATTCCTGTGACCAGTCAGAAACCGCACCGTATGATGTGTTTGTAAAACGCGTGGCAGTATATCCCAAGCTTCTCTTTGTATCCAAGCGCTTATCAATGACAACGAATTGGTAGCTGCGGGACACTCTCTGGTTGCGAAGAACCTCAAGGGCGCTGTCTGGCCAGCAATGGCCGGGTGCCGGCTCAAAGAAGTCCATGATCATTCCAGGAACGCCGCCATTGGGAGCTCATACGAGAAGCTCAACGTAATGTGAAAAGATACACACCCTTGTGAAATTGCTCCAGCATTGGAGGGATCATCTTGTGGACCTTGGCGAGGACTTCTTTGCTGGACATCTTGGGTGATTTGTGATTTGTGGTTTCTGTGATTGGTAAAGATGAACTGAAACAGAATGTATTTGTTCTAGAAAGTTTAAGATGGTCGCATGTTCAGAGATGAGTGAGGTTGGAAATATTACAATCGCAGTGATGCAACAACAGTGACGTATGAACGCGGGGCCGGCCACAATGACGGTGCTGTGCATGGCTGAACAGGCATCTTCTGCTTATTACCCTCAGGTACCTCCACATCAGACAATATTGGAGCTATTATTGTTAACCCTGCTATCTTCCATTATTTGACAGTGTATTAAACCCACGACTGCAATTGAGATCTTCACTCGCCGATATACGAGCTATACCACCACTGTCAGCTAGCTACGACACTACAACCACAACCATGTCCTCCGACGACCTCAACCCAACCGGCCCTTCGCAGCCAAATCTCGACGACGTGTACAAAGTGGCAGGAAACCCAGCGGACAAAGAGCCCGCCGAGAAAGCCGAGTCCAGCACCCAGAGCGACCCCAATGCCAGAACCATGTACGTGCACCCCTCCTGCTCGCCCTCAACCCCTACTAACAGCCCCCCCAGCGACCACCGCGGCCCTGACGATCAAAACCCCAACACTTCAGAAGCAACACCAACATCCGTAGCACGAGGCATCCGCGGCGCCGGGCCAGGCGAAGAGACCAAGGGGCTTTCGCACGAAGACGTCGGGCGCAACCGAGAGCTGGACGCAGCGCAGATGGCCGCACCGGGCGAGGGCAAGATCGCGTCTGCCGTGGAGGAAAAGCCCGGCGCGACGGGCACGCAGCCCGGGTTGGAGAGTGATCTGGACCGCAAGAAGGCCGAGCAGGCGCCGTTGAGGGAGCAGAAGAAGGCCGAGAGGAAGCACGACGTCGATGTTGCTGGTGTGCTGGGACAGACGGGTGGTCCGGCGAACCCGGTCGATAAGAACAACTACCCTAACAGCTCGTCGTGAGATGGCTGTCGAGCTGTACGTGTGGTGGTAGTCAACGTCCTGGATCAGACTTGTAGAGCAGTGTGGAGACCGCTCTGGTTGTCAGCGTCAAATACACCCTACTCAAAATGAAATAAATTACCACGACGTTTTTGACCATCACCTGTTGTAGTAGAGGAAAAGAATATTGTCGTAAATATAAGAGCATTCTATTATTCCAAACCGCTACAGACAAATGCTCGGATACGGGATATCAAAACCAAAGCAGAGACTGACCCTGACACCATTACCTGCCCTAGAGACATCTAACCCTCACTACTACCCACATCTGCTTCTTCTTCTGTTGTACTACTTGCTCTATGCACTCTCCTGCTCAACCTCTTCATGCAATTCCTTCTGGACTCGTCCTCGTACTTAAGTCTCATCCTCGAAAAAGTTGAGGATAGCCCTGACACCGCCTGGACCCAGACCGTGAGGCGGGTAGCACACGTAGATAGGATCTCCTTGAGCACCCAGCTTCTCTCTGAACTCGGACTTGTTGATCAGCTTGAGTTCATTAGCGATGGCGTGGTAAGCCTTGGCCAAGACCTTGACGCGAGTACCCCGGAGGTTGTGGCCAGGGGTGAAACTGCTGGTCGCACCACCACCGAAAGTGACATTGGTGTCTCCGCTGGCTGCGACCTGTTTGAGAGCGTGCACGATGATGGCCTCGATGGCACCTGAAGGCGCGCCCGGGAAGTCGAGCGAGAACTTGACTTGCCAGCCGTGCTCCGGCGACAAAATGGCCATAATGACCATGCAGCAAATCTGGCCTTCCTTGTCGTACGCAATGTGATAAGCGCGATGCGCCATATCTTGCCATGGGTGAACGTCAGTCAGATGGACCTGCTTGCCCTTGCGGTTGGCGAGCCAGTCCTTGACGCGCTGATCGACCTTGGAACGAATCTCTTCATTTGGAGGCTCACCAAGAGGGAAGTCGTGAATCTTGACACCTTCCTTCTCAGAGTGGCGGATCTTCTTCTGGATATCAGCGTCGTGCTCAGCAGTACCATGGCTCAGATCCACACGTTGTTCTGCAGCAACGGAAAATGTTCGCCAATCGTGCTTGTCCGCAAGAGCATCCTCTACGGCACCACCACAGAGTACCCAGAGCGGCTTCAGACCTCTCTCCTTCTTGACGTACCGCAGGTAGCCACCAATAGTCTTCTGGTACTGCTGCTTGTGGCAGAGAGGATCACCGACTGTGATGGCGTAATCTCCCTGAGGCACAAATCCGATGGCTGCACCGGTTTGTTCATCACGCCATATCTCTGTTCTAGGCTCCAACCACGAAGTATTCGAGGCATCACCATAGTTGGCAATGAGGTTCTCGAGGGGCTGATATTCCATGTGAGCAGCAACTCTGTCCTGACCTTCCCATGGCGGGTGCAGAGTGCTAGATTCTGGATGTCGAAGCGCCTTGACGACCGGCCTTGCGGGCAGCGATCTTGGATCTCTAGGGAATAAAGTAGCATGACGAATGTCGCCGAGTCCAAGCATCAGCATCAAAAGACGTTCTAGACCGATACCTCCACCACCATGAGGTGGAGCACCCCACTCGAAACCGTTCAAGTACTCTTCCATAGTTGTCGGATCAATCTTTTGTCTTTCCAGGTTCTCCTTGAGCATCTTGGCATCGTGGATACGCTGACCTCCAGACAAGATCTCTTGTCCTCGGCAGAAGATGTCGAAAGAGTTTGTGTATTTTGGATCTTGTGGATCTGGCATGGTGTAAAAAGGCCTTGCGCTACGAGGGAACTTGTCGAGAACGTAGTAGTCTGTACCGTACTGCTCCTTGACAAGCTTTCCGAGCTGGATTTCGTCTCTTGTACCGAGATCTTCGTCCTCGGGTAGTGGTTTGCCATCTTCTTGTGTCCATCCACTGCCGTTGAGCATCTTGATACCATCTGAGAATTTGATGATTGGTGTTTTGTCTATCCAGACCAGATCTTCATGTGGGAACTGCCTCTTGAGGGTGTCAATCTCTACCCGACACCTCTCGTAGATGCCCTTGAAAATGTTCTTGAAAACAGCATCGAGGGTCCTCAGAACTTCGTGGTAATGTTCGTCAATATTCATCTCCAGATCGAGACCAGTGTATTCCGTCATGTGACGGTGAGTGTTGCTGTTCTCAGCACGAAAGACGGCACCGATTTCGAAGACTCTACCAAAGTCGGAAGCGATACACATCTGCTTGGCCAATTGAGGAGACTGGGCCAAGAATGCAGGTCGACCAAAGTAGTCGAGCTTGAAAACGCTAGCTCCAGACTCGGTGGCACCACCTTGCAGCTTTGGGGTGTGGATTTCAATAAACCCTCGCTGGAGAAGAGTCTCTCTGAAAAGACTCGAGACAGCCGATTGGACGCGAAAGATGCTTTGGGAGGATGTCGTTCGGAGGTCGACAATACGGTTGTTCATCCTGGCTCGATCCGATACGCGAACTCTGTCTGTGCCTTCTGCCTCTTGATGGGTTACCTCGGCTTCCATGACACTGAATGGCAATGGATCGGTAGGTTGTCCTTCGACAAACATCTCATGGATGGAGACTTCAAACTTGTGTATGCTCGCGCCAATGACTTCGCCCTGCTTGGCTTTCGGCTCCTGAACGACGGCGCTGACGAGGACGACACATTCGTTGTGCAGATGCTCGGCCCAGTAGATGAAGTGTGCAGAGACATTGGCGTGTTCGTGAAGGACACCCTGAATAGTGGCAGTCTGCTGGCGAAGCTCTACGAAACACATGTGCGCACTGATCTTGCGAATGTTGTGGACGCGAGCACGGAAGATGATACTCCTGCCAATATCATTTTCTGAAAGCTCGGTCAGCTTGACACGCTCAAGGCCCTTTGGCTCCCCAGCGTAGACATTGGGGTCGAGGAACCCGTATTTAGTGCGCTGCTCGTCAGTCTCGTTCTCCAGGGCCTTGCGTTCTGCCTCTTCCTTGCGGCGCTTATCCTCTGCTCTCTGGCTTGCGGCGTCCTTTTTCCTCCTCTCTCTTGACTCGTCACGCTCTTGCTTGCGGAGCTGGTTTCTGCTCATTGGGTCTCCATCTCGGTTAAATGTAGAGTCGTCGTCTTCGGACTTGTGGCCACCACCGAGCTTCTGTTTCAACACGCCAATTGGACTGTGGCTGACGCGGTGATGGTCGACAGAGGCGCGATGCTTGTCAGTGGACGCGCGGTGACGGTCCATGGAACCTCGAGGGGACGCACGACTGGAAGATACCAGATCGGTAGAGGCCCTGCTGTTGCCATTTAATTGATCAGTGCTCTTTCTGGGGAGAGTGCCCGAGGTCGAAGATGTGGTGGAATCGACGTGGTCTGCATCGTCGTCGACTGTCGATGCAGTCCTCGAGTGCTTGAGCTTCGACAGCACCCTCTTCATGGTGCTCACGTGAGACTGTAAGAGACGCTATGAGGGGTCGATATAGGCAAACAAGGGCAGGGCGGTTGTAAGAAAAGCTGAACGTCAAAAGTAGTCTAATATCTGGGGATACTATTGCATCAGGCGGTCAAGAGGCGGAGAACGGAAGAAATGACAGGCAGACTACAAGGTTGAGGTGACGGCGGCCTTGCTCATAGTGATGAGGGTTCGGCAAAGTAGTTGAAGTATGGACGGCGCTCCTTGTTCAGCTGCAGAACTCGTTAAACTTTCCAAGGTCGATCCGCAAACAAGCGGGAGCGCAAATAATTAACACGTCGGAACTAATGAGGCAGGAATGACGTAGCTGGTACCTGTACCTGCCTTCGGCCAATGGCAATGTTTCGGTTCCTGTATCCGGGCTTCCTTTAAGCAAATTTATAGCACATTTGCATAAAACACATCATCCCAAGATCAAAACTTATGAAACTTGGCATTAGCCTGTCCTTCCGCCATTTAATCTTGTATTTGTATCAGATAAAGCGATTCAGGAGTGCGCATGCTCTTGTACGAGACTGTCAAATCTCGATCAACGAGTTCGACCATCTGCGACTACAAAAGAGATGGCAGGAACGACTGAAACCTCCTCGGTCCTTCGGGTCGCCCAGTGTCCAGTCAGAGGGCGATATTATCAATTTGTCACGGAGCCTCACTCTTGGCATACATAACTTCATGTTGTATGCTTGTATGTATCCTCAAAGATACCTTACCCGGAAGGAGCCGATGATGATAAAATTTACAAGACCAACAAACGGCAGCCCGAAAGCCAGAATGGTAAATAGCCGATTACAGTATTTGTTCTTCACTTTCCAACAGTGCAGTCATTGATTGTTGTTCGATGTCTGGGAACATCCAGAGATCGAAACGACTGATTCTTCGCCCGGTCATGATTTATTACGAGGAAGCATTTAAATTGCAGCCAAAGCCGTGAGTTGGAAGCTTGGAACTTGGTACTACCAATTGTCACACACAAAGTCAGCAGATTGGCCATGTCATCTTGTCATAGAACACCATCACGTCAATCTGTATGGCTCGAGAGTCGGTTCTTGCGTCAAATTCGGCTCCATATACATGAACAGCGTGCTTTTCTCTCAAGCCTGACGACCTCACTCATTCGATTTTGTTGTACACTTCGACCACCTACAATCCCGCTAGAAAGTCCAGGTAAGCATTGTTGAACTCGTTAGGAAATTCCCAACACGCTCCATGTCCTCCTCTGCATGTTTTCCACACCGCGCCTGGAATCAGATCATGGAGCTCCTTGCTCAGAATCACCGGGATCAAGATATCCTCTTCACCAGCAAGGACCATGACCTTGGCGCTGCTACCCAGTCTGCCCGGAGCCTCGCCGTCCTCGCTCGACAGCCTCAGGAACTTCCTGGAGTCAAAAGTCTGAATAACGTTCAGCTGGGCAAGGTACTCAGGCGTACCCATGTCAAGATTCTGCATGCCATCTTCCACCTCTTTGAGCTCTTTCTTTCTTTCAAGGAAGAACGGGACTGTGAATGCCCATAGCAGCACATCCTTCATCACATGCTGTACCGACATATTGATCGCGAGTTCCGACCAGAGACTGAACATGCGAGAGCAGAAAGGCGAGGGTCGTGCGTACGTGCAGGCGAAGGTGAGACTGAGTATTCGTGGGTTCGTATAGCTGGAGTTGTTGGCAAAGTTGGCAGCGTAGTCCTGAGCAATCATGCCGCCCATGGACACGCCCATGATGTGGCATCTCGGTATATTCAATCTCATCAAGAGGAAGTACAGGTCTTGTGCGAGGAGCGCCGATGTGTAGAGTCCGGTCGGACGGGAGGATTCGCCTATGCCTCTGTTGTCGTATCTTGAGAGTGGTCAGACTGTATACTTAACCTCGTGTATTCTTGTGCAGATGCTGAGATACGCTCGAAAATGACTGAAACCCGAAATCATTACCTCAATACTCGATAGCCAGCAGCCGTGATAGCATCAGCTTGGAAGTCCCAAGTGTGTAGGTCGTCCGCCAGACCATTGATAAGCACCACAGTGTCGCCATCCTCAGGACCTTCGAGAAGATAATTGATGATGATACCGTTGACGTTCACTTTTGGCATCTTGGAAGACTGCAACGGATTGCAACGATCATTAGATAAATCGTGAAGAAGTACAATCTTGAGATTGGCTGTGCTGGACAATATTTATTCTCGTTCTGCCTCGAGCGGGAAAGGCTGCATCACAGACGCTAGTCGTATCAGGCAGTCGCGTACGGTGTACGCGTGCCTTCCTATCTTAAGTAGTGCCAGATTTGTGCATGTGAAAGCAGGTGATACGATGGGGGAGGATACAACAATGAGGCGGAAACTACATGTACATGTGTGAGGAGTCGGTAGTTCACGGGAAGCAGAAAATCGACCGAGCTAGAGTCAAAAAGAATGAGAAACATCATCGACGGTATCACTATTAGGACTGTCTGATAAGAAGAATGCCAACGATGACCGCCCAGGTATCAATTACTAATTCATAGCCTGCGCAGCAGCCTGGCCGACGAGACCAGCATAACTGCTGAACAGGACTCCCTTGAGTATAGTTTCGCCCTCGTCCAGAGTCCAGTGCCCGGCCTTGATGAGGGCTTCTCGCCACTTGTGTTGCTCGTGCTCCTCCATTTCGTGCCAGTGCTTTGCCGCCGCGTCTTGCTTCAGATACTCCTCCTTGTCAGGAATGACGTCGATGCTGACATCTGTTGTTTCCGAATCTCGTAGGACGAGCGCTCTGGTATTCGGTGCTCCTTGCCGGGGTGAAATGGCATGCAGGATATCCTTGATGCGCTGTGGGGTCTCGATCGTGGGCAGTGCATCTGCTGCGTCGGACGCGACGCTGGACACTGATTTGCCCATGCCTTGAGCTGCGTTGGCTGGCATGGCTAGGTACTGGCGCGCGCCGGCGGGTAGCATAGTTGACAGACTGCTGTTGCTATCTGGGTAAAGGAATCCTTGTAGGACCAGTGCTGACATGAGGACGATGAACGAGATTAATGCGATATAAGTTCGTTGGGTGAACTTTTCGTCTGATGGATGTGAAAGGACGTATCTGCTGTCTCGCTTGCCAGGTTGTAATGGAGACAGCGCAAACGTGTCGACCACGACAGTATTGCCCATGCTGGTCGAAGCCATGCGGATGTACTGAGGTCCAGGATGCGCCGATGGGTCGGAAGAAGCGGTTTGCTCTTTGCCCTTTTCAGGTTTCTCAGGTGGCGGGGGTGCTCTGATTGGCGAGTGAAATTGCGAAAGAGTCAAGGCCGTCATCTGCAACGGATGTACATCTCGGAGAGTGGTAAATTTGCGGAAGACAGCGAAGGTGTCGGTAGGGCGATTGTAGTTGATAGTGTAGACCTCGATACTGATGTCTTGACCGCCGACAGCGACCACAAACTGCCGGCTACCATCTTGATCGCCATCCAGCCTGCATACATCCATACCCATACCTTGCTTGATGTGCGATGGAAGAATCTTGTGGAATAGTACAGCCGCTGGACCGGTAGGGTATAGGTGCATGATGAACAGCTCTGCACCGCTCTTATTTGGTAGATTGCTCATGACAAGTACGTGGTGATCGGTAAGGAAACGCAAGCTCCTATACTTGGCTCTTGTGATGGCCTGACCAGAGTTATCCGTGTTCGGTATCGAGTGCACTCTTCTCGGACCCTTAGGTGAGAACTCTGCCTTCCTGGTCGCGAAGTTGTATTCGATGGTCTGTTCATATACGTCGTAGTCCGTACACCATGCGAGAGAGAACGTTGAGGGCATGGACTCGGCAATATCCATATCAGCAGCTTCCGCAGGAACATCAATCCTGGTGATAACGTGTGACGGCGGTGTCATTGTCGCGTCGAAGACGACGATCTCGGACTGTTTCGCCAGACCACTCGCAATCGCACCGATTCTCTTGCTGCCCACCTCACTCCTCCTTGCGGGCGACAGTCTCAACAATCTTTGGTAGGTCTCCGGTTTTGGTCCAGTCGCAGGTCTGAACAGGCTCGTCTTTCCGATGGCGGCAATTTGGCCTGAAGATGCGTCATCATCCTTATCATCTGGTTGTGATGTTTGGCGCTTGCGCCTGGGGTACTGAATGCTGAAACCTCTAAGGTGTTCGTTCTTGCCGGTCTTCTGTTCCTCTTCTGTCGAGTTGATGCCAGCAAGTGAAATGAGGCCATCTCGTGAGGCCAGGTTCGCTAACGAGGTGACAGAATCTTCGTCCTTGGATAGGTCAATTTCAGCCGCTACTTGTAACTTGTCTCTTGAGGTCGTGTCAAGAAGAGTCTGTATCCAATCAGTATTGATGTTGGCTATCTGATCGCGCTCACTCACAATCTTGTTCCCGACACCATGTCGTCCTGCGCCTCCACCTCCTCCAACAACAAGATATCCGCGATTGTAGGGGTCAAAGTCCGCGCTGTAAACGGGATACGACAGGGTCGTCTTGGTATAAGATACCGGAGGCATAGTCGCTGATTGCTTAGGGTGGTAGCGAGCGTTGATGTGATAGGATGCGCGCTATCTTCAAATTGTTGTTTGTTCGAATGCGATTCGAATGAGCGATCGAGCAAAAGGCCACGTCTGGGTAATAACAATGGAAGAAGCCACGTTCAATCCATCAACAATCTGGGAGGCAGCAACGATTTGGTCCCTGCATCTTCTCCAGATTCGCTGTCAGATGCCACGGAGACCAAACCATGCGAATGAATTGAACTTCCAGGCTGCGGACTCAGTTCCGCATGATGTCATCGCGAATGAACTGAAAGTCCAGAGCACTCAGTCGCCGACTTCTTGTGATAGACAAAACATATATGTACTTTTGAACCTTTCCTACTATAATAACAGTACATCCATATATTCAACATGAATCCAGCACGTTCTGTCTTGAAGCGAGTCATCATTCGATCTGCGCAGAGCACACTCTGTAAGACCTCCTACTCACAGGGTATATCTGGATCCCGATCATACCTTTGCCTCAAACAATGTCAGAGAGGCACACGAGCGAACACGATAAGGTCTTTCAGCACGACACGGTCTCGAAGCGACAACACTCCACCTTCAGCAGCAGGATCGCGGGAGTCTCTCGCTCCCCAGACACATTATGACTACTTTCCGCAAAACCTCGGAGCCGCAGCTATACCACCTTCAGGAAAGTTCGCAATCGACACGAAGGCATTGAAGCGGGAATTTCTTCAACTCCAGTCAAAAGCGCATCCAGACATGGCGCCACAGGGCAAGAAGCGTCAGGCAGAGGCATTGTCCGCTAGGATAAACGAGGCGTACAAAACGCTGGAAAACCCGTTGCGCCGAGCACAATACCTGCTCAGTCTGCGAGGAATTGATGTTGCTGAGGATGAGACCGCCAAAGTCGAGGATCCGGAACTGCTAATGGAAGTTCTGGAGACCAGAGAGACGATCGAAGAGGCACAGGAGGAGAAAGATCTTGATCCACTGAAAGAGACGAACGAGACGCGCATAGAGGACAGCATCAAAGTCCTCGAAGAAGCCTTCAAGTCGGATGATATGGAGGCAGCAAAGTCAGAGGCTGTGAAACTGAGATATTGGATAAACATTAAAGAGAGTATCGACGCATGGGAGAAGGGAAAGCCGGTGGTGCTAGTACATTGATGGATTAATCCTGGAGCTACTGTTTGGTCTTTTGAAATACCCTTTCGCATCAATTCAAGAGATGACGCCTTAAATGCTTTGAGATGACAACCATGGATACGTCCATCATATCCAACGCCGTAAATTCATACCAGCAAGTCCGCTGTGCCTTATGCATGAGATGGGATGTCCGCGGGAGGCAACAACTTCTCGGGTCCGAAGCTCATGGGCAATACTTGCTCGACAGTCATGCTAACATACTTGCCATTGATATCGAACATCAGAATCGGCATAGTCGGCTCACAGAATTCCCGGATGAATTGGCGACACATGCCGCATGGACTTCCAGGAGTCTCGAGATTTGTTGCCACGGCCAGAGCCTTCACATCTCCCATTCGTACACCCTGATAACGTGTCAGCGACAGTGTGTAGGTCAAACGACCATGGGACTTACCTGGAAGACAGCGTAACCCAAAGCCACTCTCTCAGCGCAGGTAGTCACTGGGTAAGATGCATTCTCAACATTCGCTCCCTGTATGATAGAACCGGACTTCAATAAGATGGAAGCTCCAACCTGGAACTTGGAGTACGGGCCTAGACAGACATGAGAAAAGTTCTCCAACCTAGCAGTCCGAACGCAAACCCACAGTACGCCTTGCTCTTCGCCTCAATGCTTGTGTCCGATAATGTTTGCACTTCAGTCCCTGACAGACCATGAATCAACGCAGTATCATGCCTCGAGTGCATCGGTTTCGAAGGATAAGAATTCATCGTGAATGATAGTGTGATAATGAAATTAAAATAATACAAGTATATGCACCTCACCAAACTGATCGTTACGATTGAGGTCGTTTGCGGTTGATTGTTGTGAGACACCAAGCCAAGCAAAATCAACCTCACATCAACAGCACGAGACATATAGGTATCTTCTGTCATCATGATATTACCACATCCGCAACTGGCCGGACTTCGTCTTGAGGAACGGGGCAAGAGCATCTACAGCTCCGAATTGCGATTTCCAGACACTCTTCTCTGCATTACTGACTTCTGCTACACAGGGGTCACAGGAGTCTCTTATGTAGAGTGTCTTCTCTACGGCCATTGTCAACATCATGATTGAACACCGTCGGCATCACTTGGAGCGATAAGGTACATGCACCTACATCGACCGTCAGAACAATTAGCTCTGCTGTATCGACGGAGTCGGTCGCACTGGACTCGCACTCGTATGCTTGCCGCGGATTCATAACAGTCCGACGTGCTTACCTTATGAAACCGCAGGACAACCATGGTCGAGGTAAGTCGCATCCATGCACATGGTACATGTAGTAGTTCCGTTGAGATCCTTTAAATGTGGTCTCTTCCTCCTGAACTTTTACACAATACCTTATCTACCTCTCGCCCTCTACCTTGGTGCTCGGAGCATACACCTTGGTAGAATAAATCATGTCTTCTCTCCTTCCTTTCTTCTCCCCAACCCGATTACTGTCTGTCCTGTTATTGGGTCCAGTCACTTTCGCCCAAAGCGCGCTCACGCCATCTTGCCTTGTAAGTCAGTCGCTGCTGTTGCGCTACTATACAGACTAATGAACACAGAGTGCCTGCATCGAGCCGTTCCCAGCGAATCATGAAGCAGATACCTGCACAAGTGAATGGCTCGCATCACTTTCTTCATGCATCGACGTAGCCTGTCCAGCCACGACGCTATCTGACAACAATATTCCACACTCCAATAACACCCTGATGCAGTTTGCACCGAAGCTGGCCTTCCCCTGCGAACAATCTGTCCTTCCCGGCGACTCACGCAGCAGCAGCGGGCCCTCCCTGGCTCTATCGTTTGACAACTGTGTAACAAGCCCGTACCCTTTCCAGTCCTTTGTCGGCTGGTCAAGCGGAACGATCGGACCAAATTATGTGCTCCAAACCTACTCACAAGCCGCATGCCAGGGAACCATACAGAATATGAGCATAGGCATCGGAGAGTTCGTCGATGGGGCATGCAACTTCATGCAGGGCCAGAGTGTTCAATTGATATTGAACGCGAGCTACGCCAGCATGTCTGAGAACGAAGGTAAATCACTATACCTGAAGCTGCATGGTACGCTTACTGACTCGCCAAGCTGGTCATGCTTACCTCAACTCGTTGTGTTCCCAGTCCAACAGTGACGACCACGTCTCGACGTCCAGTCATCTTAGTGCCACGGTCACTTCGACGAGTGCTGCCAGTGGCTTCACATCGACACCTTCAGGTGTTGTGGGAGGAGATACGGTGACATCGCCATCTCCCACTTCGACTGGTATCATGCCAGATCCACCGTATTTGTCCATGAGCGTCTCGAACATCACCGACCCAACGATCAGTCTTCTGAGCTCGAATCAGACTTCAAACCTTACAATCACATCAATGGCAGCAGAAACGCCTACTTATACATACGACGTCCCGTTGACGACTTCCGTCGCTTGGAATGTCCACTTCTCATCGGCGGCGCCGAAACCATCTGTCCCGCTGTTGATCACGATGATGAGCAGTCTCGCGATTGTCCTTCTCTCTGGAGGACTTTGGGATCGAGACCCGACTCGACATTACAGAGTTCAAAAGAAGAAGGAGTAGGCACACTGAAGGAATGTTTGGCTTCTCTTATGCACTTGGCTTATTCTGAAACATGCTTGGTTTACGCTGCATACCTTGGACAGATCAGTTGGTATATTACAAGACATGGACAAAAAGAGTCGAGGAATGTTGTATATATCCCAGAGCAGATGCCTCACGATGAGGTCTAATCACATTGTAATGACACAACATATCACGGTTTCCTATTCAAAGTTCAGCCAGGCATATGCTTTTCTCATACAAGTGGCCTATATCTATCGGCTCAAAGCAATATCATCAATGCGGAGAATCATCTTGACCGTCTCACTAGCCAGCTCAATCGCACTCGTGCTGACAAGCAAAGGCTGCATGACACCCTCTCCCGCCTCGCCAGCCTTGCTATCGATGCCCATTACACCGACACCGCCACGCTTAATACTGACACCAACATTCGGCTCGCCGTTGGCGTGTCTCGCCCTCAACTCAGTAACGACCTTGATAGCATTCAGACCCGCGTTCTCAGCAAGCGTGATGGGCACCACCTCCAGCGCCTCCGCAAAAGCCTTGAAGCAGATACTATCAGGGAACGACGACGTGAGCGCCGTCCTCGACAGCGAATGCGACACGGCCATCTCCGGCGCTCCTCCGCCCGGAATCATGGCCTTTTTCTTCACCAGACACCTGATGACACACATTGCGTCGTGGAGGGATCGCTCCGCCTCGTCCAGAATGAGTGAGTTGGCACCGCGGCACACGATGCTGACGGTTTTGGGCGCGCCGGCGCTGGGGGCTTTGACGCCTGTGACTTTGGTGATGCGCGAGCCGAGCGACGAGACCTCTTCGATCAAGTCCGCGGACCCCAGCTTGTCCTCTGTGAAGCTGTCGATGTCGGCGATCGGCTTGCAGCCGGTGCTCTTGCAGATGAACTCGATTTCGTCGCGCTCGACGTCTTTGACGCACAGAATGTTGAGCTTGGCCAGGAAGTGCAGCGATAGGTCGTTGACGGCGTCGCGCAGGATCGACTTTTGGATGAACAGGACATTGCATTTTGCCTTTTTGATCTTCTTGACCATGTTCAGCAGGTATGTGCGCTCTTCTTTCAGGATCTTGTCCATTTGGCGGTAGTCGTTGACCACGATTTGGTTCTCCATGTCTGGCTTTGGAGGGCTGAGCTGGAATTGGATCAGGCCTATCCGTGCCTTTTCTATCCTTGTTGGTCCACCTCCGCTCTTGACTACTTGTTGTTGCAGCACCAATCCGTCGATCATCTCGCTGTCGTCGATCACACCACCGACCTTCTTGAGCATGCGGATATTCTTGAGGTCGACATTATCTGCTGACTTTTGGTCGATAATCTTGAGCACAGCATCGACTGCCATGGGAGCGAGTTTCGGCTCTTGTGATACGATCTTGGATGATAACGAGGTAGCGGCGGCTCTGAGCAAAGTCTGTCTGTCGGAAAGGTTGATGGGTGTCGAGATGTCTTGGAGAACCTGAACTGCCTGTGCTGCTGCTCTCTGGAAGGACTCTGAGATGATGGTGGGGTGAATTCCCTTGGCCAATAACCTCTCTGCTGCGCCCAAAAGACTTCCTGCAATCACGACCACAGAGGTAGTCCCGTCACCAGCTTCGATATCTTGTGCATTCGCAAGGTCGACAAGCATCTTGGCTGCAGGGTGTAGTACTGCCATATCCTTGAGCATTGTGTTTCCGTCATTGGTGATAATGGTCTCTCCCTTTCCAGTCTGGATCATCTTATCCATACCGCGGGGTCCTAGCGATGTTCTAATAGCATCTGCGACAGCTCTTGCGGCCACGATGTTTGCAGTGCGGACTGCTTGGGGCTTCTCCTTGTCCTTGAAGGCATTGTTTCCAGCATTGCTGGATGCTGCTTGTGTCGCGGCCATCGTGTGTGTGCTGGATCCTGTTCCGTGTGTTGTAGGTGAACTCAGCGACACTCTAAAAAATCGCCTTGTCAAGTAATCAGAGCTCGACGCGGTACTCGCGTGATAAATTTCCAGATGCCAGATTCGGGGTTCAGTTCAGTGGACCGTGCACTCGCTGCATCACTCACCTCACTTGGAGCTTGCGGCGTTTCGGACTCTGTGAGCTTCTATCGACATCACTGCTAAACACTAACGAACCTCACACAACATCTATCATCTATCACCGCGTACGACGTCTACGACTTTACTGGCATCGCTCACTCCTCCGGTGACAGCAAAAGTGACACGAACCTCGAGATACCTCCTCCGATAGACTAACGCCATCATGCCCTCCGCAACGGGTCAGAGTTGGGAGAAGTACCAGAAGAAGTTTGCTGATGATGAGGTGGAAGAGAAGAAGATCACACCACTCACAGACGAGGATATCCAAGTTCTGAAGACATATGGCGCTGCACCTTATGCAGCCGCGCTGAAGAAATTGGAAAAGGAGATCAAGGACAAACAGACGAGCGTCAACGAGAAGATCGGTGTCAAGGAGTCAGATACCGGACTAGCACCACCACATCTCTGGGATATCGCAGCAGACCGACAACGCATGTCAGAAGAACAACCTCTGCAAGTCGCCAGATGTACAAAGATCATTCCGGATGACAAGGGAGAGGACAAGAACAAATATGTCATCAACGTGAAGCAGATCGCCAAATTCGTCGTCAACCTTGGAGAGCGTGTGTCGCCTACGGATATCGAGGAGGGAATGAGAGTGGGTGTCGACCGCAACAAGTACCAAATCATGCTTCCGCTTCCACCGAAGATCGACCCTTCGGTGACCATGATGACGGTCGAGGATAAGCCAGATGTCACATACGGAGATGTCGGTGGATGCAAAGAGCAGATCGAGAAACTGAGGGAAGTCGTCGAAATGCCACTCTTGTCACCCGAGCGCTTCGTCAACCTCGGTATTGACCCTCCAAAGGGCGCCCTGCTTTACGGACCACCTGGTACTGGAAAGACTCTCTGCGCCAGAGCCGTCGCCAACAGAACTGATGCAACTTTCATCCGTGTCATCGGTTCGGAACTGGTTCAGAAGTACGTCGGAGAGGGTGCAAGGATGGTCAGAGAACTGTTCGAGATGGCAAGGACGAAAAAAGCATGCATCATTTTCTTCGATGAAATTGATGCTGTAGGAGGTGCTCGTTTCGACGACGGCGCTGGAGGCGACAACGAAGTTCAGAGAACTATGTTGGAACTTATTACACAACTCGACGGTTTCGACAGCAGAGGAAACATCAAGGTCATGTTTGCCACCAACAGACCATCGACGCTTGACCCTGCGCTGATGAGACCTGGTCGTATAGACCGTAAGATCGAGTTCTCGCTGCCGGATATGGAGGGAAGAGCAAACATTCTCCGCATCCATGCCAAGAGTATGAGCGTCGAACGCGACATCAGATGGGAGCTGATCTCTCGATTGTGTCCCAACTCGACCGGAGCTGAATTGAGAAGTGTTGCAACCGAGGCAGGCATGTTTGCCATTCGTGCGAGGAGGAAGGTGGCTAGCGAGAAGGACTTTTTGAGCGCAGTAGAGAAGGTCATCAGAGGAGGCATGAAGTTCAACAGTACCGCGGCGTATGCCCAGTACAACTAGAGAGATTGGGGATCAGAAGATATGTAACATCAGCATGGGAGGAATGGAACAAGCAAGGCGTTCTGAGGCACGAGTCAAATCATGGTCACCAGACGACGGACTAGATAGTGCTGAATCAATTTTTGTACTCTTCCGAGACTACGAAGGGGTATTAATGCTAACTATGCTCCTCAATCTTTACCCGCTCTCCCTCCACCTGCCTTCCACGCTGAACCTCTCTTGCTGCTTCGTGTTGTAGGCTTGCCCTTCTTACCCTTTCCACCCTTTGCACCACCCAGCTTGAGACCACTCTTGCCTGACTTGCTGGTCGCTCTGTGTCCTTCAAAGACAAAAGATTCTGGCGCCTTGATGACCGAGCCAGAGCCGATGCTTACACCGTTCGACCCGGTCGGTCTAGCGAAGGACGTGCCATTCGCGCCCGTGGCCGGTGCCCTGAGCTTACCCGTCTTGCTCGACTCCCTGCGCATCTGCGACGCAGCCGAACGACCAAACAGCCTATTCGCTCTACCGAGCTGCGACTGCTGCTCCGGCGTGAGCTTAGGCACGAACCCACCCTTCGGCCTCGTCTTCTCGAACGTCGCAGCACGAGTGCTCTCCGGGTTGGGGCGAGCGTTCCTCTTCTGCGCCTTGGCGCGCGTGACGCGCAGCTTGCGCGGCAGCATGGGCGGGAAGCGTTTGTCGTTGTACTCGAGCGCGGCCTCGACGCCGTTCTCGTCGGTGAACTGCACGTATGCGAAACCCTTGCCGACGCGGGTTTTGCTGTCGCGCACGACGCGCACGCTCTCCACTGTGCCGCATTTGGCAAAGGTGCGCCAGAGGCCTTCTTCCACGTCGCCGGGCCGCTTGTTGCCGTGGTTCGTGCGGTAGCCTTCTTGCTCGTTGGCTTTGTCGATGTTGCTCTCGTCGTCGACGAAGCCGAGGTTGCCGACGAAGACGCAGCGGCGGTGGTCCGTCTTGGCTGGGTGAGCGACCTCGTCGACGCGCAGGTGGCGGTCGAGAACGATGGTGCCGTTTAGCTTGCGAGCTGCTTCTCTGGCTAGTGCGTTGGAGGTGTACACGGCGTAAGCATTAGTCGATTTCGTGGTTGCGTCCATGATCTCCTTTTTGGCATAGGCTGCTTTCTTGGGCACGGAGCTCGCGAAAGCTGTGGAACGGAAGCGCAGGGACTCGACTGCATGAGCAGGCTCTCCCTCCTTTGGCTTCGGCATCGATGGGAAGAACGAAGAAAGGTGTGCAAGAAGCGCTTTCTTAGCCTTTTTCGATTTGATCGCCTCAGACGCGACGTTAGCGAGGAATACAGTTCGCTGTGCTTTCACCATATCTTCGTCGACCTCTGACTTTAGCGATTCGTGCTGAGGTGGTGGAGATGTCATCTCGTCGTCCTCGTCTTCGTCCTCACTGATCACATCGTCATCCTCGACGTCCTCTTCGTCTGCGCTGTCCTCGCCTTCCTCCTTATCAGAAGTCTCAGCATCCTCCTGCCCCAACAATCCGTCCAGAGCCTTCCCCTTGCTCTCCTTCTCCTGCTTCCGTAATTTTGCATTGTCCTTCTCGCGCGACTTTGCCAATCGATCCATGTACTCGGTTTCGAGATCGTCGTGCTGGTCCTTTCGCTTGCGCTTGCGAGCAGGCTTCTCCTGCACGACCTCTTCCTCGTCATCGGATTGCTGTAACACATCCGCGATCTCCTCTTCTAAGTTGTCTTCGAGACCCTCGTTATCGCCCTCCTCATCGTCGCTGTCATTGGCCTCATTTTCTTCTTTAACGGCCTTGCTCTTCCTCTTCCGTGGAACTACAGCCGCCGCGGATATATCAGGCTTGCTGATTGGAGCACTGTTTGCGAACAATGAAGACAAGGTTGGATCCAGACCCTTGGTGTCTACGGCGAGAAAGGTAGCTGGCTTCTCTTGGATCTCCTGCTTTTTCTTCGATGATTTGCCATTGTCTTCACCCGCAGATTCGCGCTTTCTCTTCTTATCTTGAGCCATGGTGAAATTTGTTGCTTATTTTATGTGTATCTCAAAAATAACCAGAAGGCTTCCCCAATTCACTTGAACTTTTTTGCCGGCTGAGATTGAAGTTTGCTCCACGCTTGCGGCTTAGCGCGGCTTTGAGATAAGATTAGATCTATGTCCTTGGCAGGTCTGCCGAAGTTTGGGGATGGATGATCATCATCGCATTCGGTGCACGTTGGAGTGGGCTTTGCTACTCCGTCGCTCATCTTGTCCTTGTCCCATCCTGACTCCCATCCTGACAAACCTCACTTTGACACTGATTACTCTCTCCGACGAATTCATGACGCTGCTCTCTAGCGCTCTTCGCGCGAGCTGGGTGTAGTCGTCTGGCTCAGCGCGACCTCATTGATCACCACAAAAGAACCTCAAGTCACCAAGGTACTCGACCGACACCCTCATCTTGTGAAACAGTATTCCCCGTGGATCGCGATTCCACACTCTAGAAACCCTTCTTTTGCCAATCACCCATCCAGCACTTCTCACAACCGACACCGACAACGAAATATTACGAAACATGATCACCGCCCCGAGCGCCGGTCGCGGCAGCGAACGACAACACTCAACAGGTGCGTCTTATACCTTTTTCGCTATTCAGATATCATGAGCTATCTTTCGATACTAATCTAGAGAACCTATAGATCCATACCACCGTCCTACCACCGCCAATTCCTTCAGATCTCCCAAAGCCGGAGTCAGCAGCCGCAACTCTACCCCATCAATTTCTCCTCTCAGCAACGCATCTGGTCCTAAAGAGAATGGAAAACATAATTCACAACATGCTTCGAATTCAGATCAGAAGGCGGATATCGAAGATCCGACTCAAGACATTTCAGTACCTTCGCCAGCGCGTTCAGACGCCGACCGATCCAGTAGCCTGAGTGATTTTGACGGCAGCTTGGACGAGCAAGACAAATTGGAGCTGGACGAAACACCACGCGCAGTCGTGGCCGAGGAGAACGAGTCCGAGGCAGACACCGAAATCCTGGAGCGTACACCACAAAAACTCTGGAAACATGGCGAGACCGGAAGAACGCCTAGCAAGCTCAGTCAGCAGGCAAACATAGACGAGGATCTGTCCGAAGCAGAGTCTACGCCAACTGCGCGAGGACCTTCCGGTTCGCCGACCTCTGGACGTCAAGCTACTGGTGAGTTTGAAAAACGTGCTGCCAATGAGCGCGCACTGATGGAAGTGTACCCAGAATACGCGAGTCGAAAGCGAAAACGTACCTCACCTCTTAGCGATGCCGAGAGCTCGCTGTCCGAAGAGTCTGATTCTGATCAAGCTTTGTCAAAGAGACGGACGAGTCAGAGATCCGGGAGACCCCTCGCATGGGATCCATCAGGACAGGCCAGCACTGCGCAAATCGCTGTTGCAGTTGAAGCTGCCGATGTTGAAGATCACGAGGTGGAAGCCGCGGCGATAGCGAGTCCCGCACTTTCACCCACCAAGGGCGAGAAGAAGAGACGAGGGAGGACTCGAAGAAGAGAACCAAAAGAGACAACTCCAGAGCTCAAGCGGTACGAGTCAAAAGTCGAAAAGGATAACGAAGAAGCTGGAGAGCCAGCGGAAGAAGACGAGGAGGAATCGACAGAAGCATTGAGTGCAGAAGAAGGTAAGTCGATCAACCCAGCATGCAAGTCATGTGCTGATGTTTGCTGTCTAGTCGAACGCAGGAAACAAGCCGAGCAGTCTTTCATTCAACTACAACAACAGTTCAAGTCCCTGAGAAAGGCGTAAGTGTAGGAGGACTTCGATTCCAAAGCGTGTCTGACTTTCTGGCAGGATACATGCCGAACGACTTGCTGCTGCCGAAGCAGAATTAGTCGCGCTCAACTCAGATTTCCCTAGTCATCCTGAGTATCTTGCGCAACTGCAGGTCATCACTTTGCGAAGGGACACGAAGATACAGCAAGAGATGAATCTATATCAGTATAAAAGGGGGGCTTTGCGAATTGAGACGGTTGGTACAAGGGCACAACTACACAGTCAATACTTTCAAGAAGCACGAGAGATCCGCGAGGGAGTGCTGTACGATCTCGGCAAACAATGGTACGACATCCAGAAAGACCGACGCGCAGCGCAAGCCGACGAGCTGGACCAATTTACAACTCCCTTTCCTACAAAGCGCTCGGAACAGATCCGACAACAAGCCAAGTACAACATGGAAGTCTCGGTATTGTCTGGCGTTGCGAAGCACGTTGGGTTTCCGGCTGCGCCTGAGATTGAGGGTGCACGACAGCGCGAGACGGACGACGACTTTAAGGCGATGAAGATTACACGAAAACAGCCATACACATTTCCGTACGCCTCGGCAGAGTACCGAAGTTACGTCCAAGCAGCACAGATGCCAACTGCTGCTGGCTTGGCGGAGAAGGAGTTTCTTGAGCAGACACCATGGGCAAATCCGCATCACCCGGTACACCAGCAATCGAGGACGCCTTCTGCATTCAGACCTCAGCCTCTTGGTCTACAGTCTTCTGGACCGCCTACGGGTATTCCGTTCACAACCCCGTTGCCAGGGGCGCAGAGGACGGATCATCCACCTGGATCAAACGAGACTGTCGGTGTGACGAGCGACCCGCCTTCAAGTGCAATAATAGCGCCCCCAACGATGGATAGGATCCAGTTGATTCCTCATGACCGAGAAATGGCAGACGGATCACCGACTGGCGCTTATATGAAGCGACTACCAGGACAGAAACGCGATTTCTCTGGACTGTCAAGCGCATCAACAATAGACGCTCCGGCCGACCCTGGACACATGGGCGACCATGCCATGCCTTCACTTCCGGTTGAGCATTCTGCGGTGAATCAAGCATTCGTGACTAGCGCGCTGCATGCTCAAAATGGCGATGAGAGGAGGCCAGAACTGTACAACTCGGTCGATTTTCGCCGCGCTGGTGCGTTTGGAACGCCGAAGCCTTTAGGGCACGGTCACGGTCATGGTCACGGTATGCCCGGCTCGCATGCTAGCAACAGAGGCATATCTGCAGACGCCGCGTAAGACAGAAGAACGGGCAATGGGCAATCTGATGAAGTAAGGAAATCTGACTTTGACGTAACGAAACTTGCTATTGCGATAGATAGATGATACCAGGGAGTAGCATAGCATCAAGAAATCATTCTTATCAAAAGGTCGCCGGTCTTCCTGTCTGTCGCAGCCAGTGATGTTTTATCGATCAGCCCACGTTGCAGTCGACCGATCGCAAAAAAATACTCTATTCAGAAGGTATAAGAGCATTGCGATGCAATTAGGACAAGGGTGGTGCATACATCAGATGCTGGCTTATTACAAGATAGGAACATGGAAGCTTTATCGGCAGTGGAAGGAACAAGACCTATCAGCAACGTCTGCCCACAGCACCTTATCAACACACAATACAGCTACACCAATGAAGATCGTCTCGTTCCTGCCGACGCCTGTCCGACAAGCTCCAAGATACAGCTAATGCAGAATACGCCTCTAGATTATGCAGATGCACTCTGAACAGTCCAGCTCGTCAAGTACCGAGCACAATATCAAAAGCGTAAGATAAGAGATGCTGGCTGAAACATGAGGTTCTTGCATGTATACGAACACTGCAGCCTATCAACATGATCATCGGTCTTCCCAACAAGGTATGTACGGTAAGTATATGTAGATATATGTCTCCTTATCTTTTAGCAATATCCGCCGAGTCTTTGCACAAGCCCCCAACACATCACACTTGACAACTTCAGTAACCAGGTCCCGTCACATCTTACCCTAATACACCAAGAACATCACTATGGACTACACGGACGACCACGAAGATCCCAATGCCTGGCCGCCTGGAACAGTCCGTCTCGAAGAACTCGTACAATCAGAAAACAAGGAGATCATCCTTCAACCCCACCCATCCGATGACCCAAATGACCCTCTCAACTGGACCAAACGGGAGAAGTACTGGAACTTTTTTCTCACTTGCTACTACACTTTGATGGTCTTTGCCCTCATCGACGACACGACGCCCACCTGGGGCCCGATGAATTCCCAATTAGGCTTCAGCTTCGAGATCTTGAATGACAGTTATGCCGTCGGTATGGGAACATTATGCATTGGAGCGTTCCTGCTCATCCCCTTTGCGCTCAAATACGGTCGTCGCCCAATCTATATCATCTCGACTGCTGCCCAGTTCGGCGTCGCCATCTGGTCTGCCAGGATCAACAACGTCACGGATTTGATGATGACCAACGTCTGGGGATGTCTGGTCGGCGCTCTGTCCGAGGTCATGGTCCAGATGACTGTTGCCGATGTCTTCCTCGTCCATGAGAGGGGTGCGATGAACACCATCTTCATCTGGGCACAGAATGCCGGTAGTACCCTGACTGTGGTCCCAGCGGGCTACATCACTGTCGATCAAGGCTGGCGATGGGTCTGGTGGTGGATCGCCATATTCTTGGCCGTTGGCCTGGTGGTCTTCATCTTCACGTACGAAGAGACCAAGTTTACCAGCCAGACCCAGACCCTCAACGGCATCGAGCCTGACAAACAACAAGACCGTCGTGCCGCGAACGGGGCCGAGCGTGGCTCCAGTGTAACGGAGAAGCCAGTACAAAACGAAAAGACCATAGCTCCCACCTCGCCAGTCGAAGTCGACGAACCACCAGCGACCTCGGACGTCAGCCTGACAAGAACGCACATCAACCCCTCTATACCACGCAAGACCTACCTCCAAAAGCTCTCGCTCACGACCACCTCGCTGGGCGGCTTCGCCAAATTCGCGCGTCATAGCTACCAGCCCTTCCAGATCCTCTTCACCATCCCCGCCGTCGCCTACATGTCACTAGTTTACGGCTTCATGATCGCATGGTCCACAACACAGACCACGACTCTGTCGTCCTACATGACGCTGCCGCCCTACAACTTCGACGCCGCGGCGATCGGACTGATGTCGCTCCCCGCCTTCATCGGCATCAGCCTCGGCAGCCTCGTCTGCGGACCCCTGGCCGATCGAGTCATCTTGGTCCTCGCGCGCCGCAATGGCGGTATCTATGAGCCCGAGATGCGGCTGTGGGTCATGGCGCCGTTCGTGCCGTTCGTGCCCGCCGGCGCACTGATGTTCGGGTGCGGATTGAACAGCGGTGCGCCGTGGCCGCTGATCGCGGTCGGGTACGCGGTCTGCAACTTCGGCACGGCGCCGATTTGCAGTATCGCGTTGACGTATCTGACGGATTCTTATACTGAGGTAAGTTTGACCTGCTGAGATGTGAGTGGGTGCCTGCTAACGGCGACAGATTGTCGGTGATTCGTTGGTCGCGGTCACGTTCACTAGGAATCTGCTTGCGATGATCTTTGTCTTTGCGCTTACGCCGTGGATTGAGAGCGTCGGTATGCAGAATGTTTTCATCACTATTACGGTGCTTGGGACCGTGGTGCTGCTGTTCTGTTTTGTCTTCATCTTCTACGGCAAGAGCTTCCGCGTTCGCACTGCTTCGAGGTACAGATATTTTGCGGAAAGGCAGTTCGAGGCTCGCAGGGTGTAGAGACGTGTGGCGCGGCCCGTGGTGGCGTTCGTGCAGTTGGCTTCAGATAGAATGAACCAATTCAGTCAAGATATCGCATTGAAATTGATTCCGTCATATTCCGCTAAGTCGTAATCTGGTCATGGCTGTCATAAATATATCCCGTAATCATTACACGCACCGAATGGAGCTCTTCCTTGGGGTGGGTGGCTGGTTGTCAACCTCTACTCTGTCTTCGTCCTCATTTGGATTCCATTCAAGATCTTCCAGCTTCAAATCGCCCTTTGGCTTATTCATGATCCATCGCATCACCAACTTGATCTTGTCCATTTCGTCCTCGCTTTCGATGTACATGAACGGAGTTTTACGGATATGAAGCCGTTGCTCGGTTGTGTCGTGATGGAACTGGAGCACACGAACTGAGCGACCGCTGAAGGTGTAGACAAATACCTGTGGTGCAGCCGTCAGTGTTAGTAGCCTATGTCTGCTGCACAGTAACTTACTGGAAACACTCGGTAGTTCCAATTGTATGGGCCCCTACTGACGTGCTCACTCATGAGGCTGAGTGCTGAGATTACCTCTGAACGGTAAAGGCACTCGTCGATTGGCTCTCTGCTCTCGTGCACTGTACATGCCATGTGAATCAACTGAGTCTTTCCTGGTCTTCGGAGTGTTATGTCCACAGGCTTCAAGGCATCTTGCTTGGGTATTCTTTTGAGCTTTCTCAGCCGGCTTGGGTCGGTTGGCCAAAGGCCTTGAGGCCAAGGTACAGCTCGGTATATGTCCTTCATCCTCCAGACCTTGCCTAGGTGTCCCTCATGACGGCGCTGATATAGTTTGCTTTTCCCTCTGTAATTATTCTAGTCAGTTCATACGTTCATGAAAGTTGTGAGGGTCTTCACACTCACATCCGCATCCAATCACCGTGCGCGGCCATGTCGCTGTACTGGTCGACCGCGCCCAACCAACAGGAAATGTAGCCAGTCAGGACATAAGCTTCTTCTTCCCGCGTCGCTGTCTCGCGTGACAGTCCCTCTCTCCACTTCGGGTTGGTGCTGTAGCGTCTCGCATGCTTCAGTCTTCGAGAGAAGATGTCGTCGAATGCGTCGGCCGGGAAGGGGTCGCAAAAGCGAGGCTCGAAGTCAATCGTGCCCTCGGGTTCCCAGTCCAGAGCGCTAACGCAGAAAGCAAGCTGGCGGAATTGGTCTGCCGATATGTAGGGATCCCGTCGAGATTGGTCTGCCGATATGTAGTGATGCCGTCGAGATGTTATGTCGAGATCCCGTCGAGATTGGACCTTGTCAAGTGCGTCGAGCAGAAATTTGCGAGTTTTCACCGCCAACGCCATTTTGAGGTCCATGGGCATTTTCAAAGCTGCCTATGGCAAGAGGCGAGCTTGCGTGCCGGATCAGTAACTCAAAAGGTCAACAAACGGGCAGCCTATTAGGCTTACGAGCAAGTCTTGGTCGGTGTGGAAGTGACCGTCACTGCAGATGACCTTCAATCAAACAATCTGCCTATGATTTGAACATATTGAGTTATTGGCTCGAGGATGGCATGAACTGTGGCTGTGAGTATTACATGGTCGCTGTGGGGATATTATTTTTATGTGCCGTGTGTTGATAACATGAAACCACATAAGCAGTCGGTGGACGCGTTCCGATGCGTCACAAGCAACATGCATGCTGTACTGAAGAACGCGTCCACCTGGTCACGTGACATTCTCTGACCTGCAGTTGTTTTGTCGCCCGCGTGTCACCCCGGCGCTGGCCTCTCCCTACGTATATCGCAAGAGTCGGCTACTTACACTGTGTTCAGTATTAGGACACTGTGTTCAGCACTAGCTGTCCATTATAGCAAAAGATCAACTACTTGCCTAAAAGATGTAAGGATATTACTATGATTAAGAAAAATGATAATTAGTAGTCATTTCAGATACATAAGTCAGACACAACAGCTATAACATTTATAATCGACATTGTCCTCAAAACGCTGAATCTCGTGCCTCTATTCCTCTTCCTTCACGTCAGCGTAAGTTCCCCTAGCTCTTTGGTCAATGCATAAACAAATGGTCCAAATGCTTCCATGTGGTCTCCATTATGCCGGTCAAACGGACCATACTGTTTCATAAGCAAGAAGCTTTCTTCATCCGTCGACTTGAGATCCTTGATCTCCCCGCCTCCAGCAGACTGCTCCAGATACTTAAGATATTTATCCCCATACTCAGCAAGGGTGAGGTAAATCTCTCGATGGTCTTGAGATATTAGATGATATCTGAATCACAAACATCAGATTAGTAAAGTCTTGCTGATTAGCAACAGGCAGTACACGTACCTCTGACGGCCATTCTCAAGCTTCTTTGCACCCTTGCCCTTGAACTCGTAGATCCAAGCGGCAACCTGCGCAGTCTCTTGCATCTGGACTTTGACCTCGTTGTTTTGACGTAGATATGGCTTGACCTCAAGAAGGATCAAAGCTGCACCGTTCTCATGTTGTAGATAGCCATCAACTCGAGCTTCGTAGATCTTCTCGAGTCTGAAAGCAGCACGGCGTAGGGTCCACGAAGCTGTGAGACTGGGCTCAGCAAAGGTAAGAGCATCCAAGAAGGAATTCAAAGCAACGTTGACAAGTTGCTCGTCTTCCGCAGGATCTGCGAAATTCTTTGGCAGCGGCAGTGCTGGGGACAATAGAGGTCCGCTATAATTCTGTATCTTCATGACAGGGGTTGAGGGTTGGCCCCGCCCAGTTGTCTTGGACCTGGGATCAGACAAGCCGGGTTGGCCGGCTGCGCTTTCGATCTTGTCAAGCTCGTTCAGGTGGCGACCCCGCGAAGGTGAGTCTTGGTCTGAGAAGTTGCTTGAACCACTGTCTGATCCACTGTCTGGAATTTGTCGAGTAGCTGAGTGCTGTGGACCAGGCGATGAGACCTCAGGCGATATGCAGATCTTCGATGCCATGTCTGCATCACTGCTTGCGTCACTCATTCCTGTATCTGCCGTCTTGGTGATCTTGTTCTGGTAATAGCGAACGAGATCAAGGGCGCTGCGTTGATAGCGGTGGTCACCGTCGATTCCGAGAGTGCCAACATTTTGGAGGAACTGGTACCACTCCTTGTCCTGCTCAAAATGCTCCTTGGCTTTATCCCAGACGCCGTCCATGAGCCATTCGACCGGGCGGAAGTCCTCTGTTGTAAAACTTTGCCGTATAGCTCTGAGGCAGATGAAATGCTCAGACCGGAACGTAGAGCCGGAGACTCGTCGACCGCCAGCAGAAAGAAAGGCCTGCAAGGTCTCGTATTTATTCTCTTGATAATCCGCGTGCCATTGACCAATGGTCCTAGGGAGGCCCTCAGATTTCGACATATGAATATATATGTATATATGCAATTGATTCGGGAGACCGCGCAATAGAAGAAGATGATGCTGCCACAAGTAAAGGGACCAGGCAGTAATGTTTGTAAAGAATGACTTGTAATACCTTACATAACAACGACTTATTCTCGGGCTCTGAGCCCGTACATGTAACACAAGCGGCGCAGCAGATGTCCAAACCTGCATCAGAGGATGCCGGGCGGTTAATGGATGGCGGAGCGGAGTCGCTATGCAGCATCTAATAGTGTGCAGGCGGTTATGCGCGCGCCATCCCACACGAGCCTGTTCTGTGAAGTGGTCAAGGCCAATAACAACGATAACAGCCACTTGTACTGTCAACCGCGAGTACCTGGAGACCGTGGGGGTGAGAACCTGTGAAACGCCCTGTCGCATTGTGAATCCTTGGGCATCGTTAGCACACCTGCAAATCAACTAGCTTATAGATCTGACCTCAAAAGATGTAATGATAATCGAATCACTAGATACGACAGCTACACGCTGAATCATAACCGGTTGATGGTATACACAGTGTCCCGAAAGGCTGGAATCTGGCGTATACACGACAGTTCGCCTGTCGACTACCATGGATGCTGCAGCATATATTTCCATGACACTGCGACGACTGATCCTCATCGCATTCTATCAAGACTCCCTTCAATGACTCGATTGCCTGCTGACAAGCTCGGCGTTAGGAGTTAAGCAACTCGAACATATCCTCGACACGTGTGAGAACAACATCCCAAAGGAGTTACGACTGGACTACCGAAAGGGGATATGACATAGAACACACTACATGAACAAGAACGACTACACACATCCGAGTAATCTCAGAACCAAACATCACTGAGCAACTACCAACGCAGACTACCAACATGGCCACCTATGTCATCACCGGCGCAAACCGCGGCCTGGGTCTCGCACTGATCCAGCAATTCATGAAATCATCCACCTCAGAAGTCGGCAAGATCTTCGCCATCAGTCGCAGCGCTCCGTCAGGTGAGTTCAAGGCGCTGGTCGACGCCAACAGCGACCGTATCATCCCCATCACAGCCGCCGTCAACGACACAGAAGCCGTCCAGAACGCGGCCAAGGAAGTCGAGACCAAGCTCGGTGGTCAAGGACTGGATGTGCTGGTCAACAATGCCGGAGTCGGACCGTGGCACCCAGAGGGCGTGAAGAGCGTCACTGCTGAAGATCTGGCTAAGGTCTTCGATGTCAATGTTGCTGGACCGCAGAGGATGACGGTTGCGTTCTTGCCGCTGCTGGAGAAGGGCAATTTAAAGAAGGTGATCAATGTGTCGACAGCCCTTGCCTCTCTTGCATGGGCTGATCGATGGCCGATGGTGCCTACTTCGGCGTACAAGATCTCCAAGACGGCGCTCAACATGCTGAACAAGCACTGGGCCATGGATTTCGCGGACAAGGGATTTACGTTCCTGGTTCTCTCCCCGGGTGTGAGTATCAGAGGCGACGTATTCGAGGATCTCATTGCTGACGAACTATAGCATTTGAAGACTGAACTGGGCGGTGGTGACTTTGGTGAGTTGGAGGTCGACGTTGGCGCTGCCGAAGTCAAGAGGATCATTCTCCAAGCCGACAAGTCTCAGAATGGAAAGTTCGTCAACATCCATGTGTCTGGAAAGGAGAAGACCGCGGGCCAGTATGACGGAGGTGAAATTCCGTGGTGAGTGGCGGTATCCATCAATGAAGCACCGACTAAATACAGACCTTCACTGCTGTATTCGGAAATCTATAATCTCATGGTCTTTCATTCGTGAGTCTACCGATCTAAACATCTTTGTATTGCGATTTGTCTAAGATTGCAGCGATCATGGCAAGCCCAAGTACAGCGCGAGCAGCTTGGGGTAATTTGGTGTGCCCAATCCGGTGACCTATCAGAACGTTAGTCGAATGATAGTGAAGCAGGATTCAGATTGTACTTACAGGGTCCCAACCGGTGGTCGCGGTGAAACCAGGAGTACCGCAACCCTGGTTACCACCAGTGGTGATGTCGTTGAGCACACCTGGATGGGCGTAAAGAGTTGGATTGAGGAATCCCACACTCTGTTTGCCAATGTCCATTCTGGCCTGGTTGATGAGGGTGATGACCGAGCCGAAAGTTGGGGAAGAAGCAGAGGTTCCGTAGACAAGGGAGAAGTTACCGTCAACGGCCTCGACATAGTTGGCTCCGTTGGCAGAGACGTCTGGGAATCCACGGGTCATCATCGAGTTGTTGTAGCGGTCTGCACCGTATGGCGGTGGATGGTTTGCGAAGAACTCCTTGACTGCGGAAGATTGGTAAGATGGCATCGGGAAGACGTTGCTGAATCCACCGCCAGAGTAGATGACGGTTTCGCAAGCTTGCTCGGGTTGAGTGCCGGAGGCGAGGGCCTTGACGATGTTGGTGCCTGGTTTGACCTGAGTAGCGCCGACAGAGGTGACGTATGGGCAAGTGCCTGGGAAGGAAGGGTTGAATTTTCCAGTCGTACCGTTGTTGTAAGTTCCGTTTGCTGCGATACATTGACCTCCATTGCCTGCAACACCGTAATCACCAGATGAGTAGAGGATAGTGATACCCATGAGACCGAGCTTCATATACTCGTTACATTGGCGCATCTCGTAAAACGGCGTAAAATCGTGCTCGTTGGAACCGTAAGAGGTAGAGATAACCTTGGTAGCGGCAAAAGCACCACAAGCCTCAGCACCCTTGTATCCATCCGCCGCAGGGTCTGGGTAAACACCATCCTCGGTCGGGTCGTCACCGCCTTCGTAGGTGCAGTAGCTTGCATCGATGGCGTCTAAGAAGTTGTTGAATGATGCATCCCCCTCGATGTCACCAACTTGGTACAGAGTGACCTTTTGAGGATAAACGAGAGTCATGGCGTACTCCAAATCAAGATCAGATTCGCCATTGAAGTCGAAGGACTGATTGGTGGTCTGGAGGACACCGCCATCGATTGAGTCGAAGATCGGTCTGTCTCCGACTTGTGCTTTAGAAAAGTTGGCGAAGAAAAGGTCCAGATCACTAGGCAGATAAGCCTGTGGAGTGTACTCTACGATGCCGTAAGAGTTGGCTGGGTTCGCGTGATTGTTTGGCAAGAACTCGTAGAGGGCACGAAGACAGTCTGGGGTGATTTGAGTGTCACAATTCTCGAGCTGGCTAATGATGTTCCAGGGATTGATCCAACGTCCGAACTTTGGAATAGAGCCAGCACCTGGAGCAGTTCCCGGGTTACCGATGGACTTGGCGTTGGGGGCGTTGGCAGGAACTTGACGCTTGCTCAAGCGGTCGCCTTTGGGAGCTGCAGGCTTGACGTCAAAGTGAAGGGTAGGGGTAACAAAGTCAATGTGGTCAGACAAGTGTCGTGGGATACTGTAGTCCTGGCAAGCAATGTGAGGGGCGCCAGTCTCGGCGTGCTCGAAGGCGTAGTACTTGGTCTTCAGGAGAGACTCGGCCTCCCCAACAGTGGCGTAGAAGGAAAGCCAGTTGGAACCATGGGAGAGCTTCGTACGCTCGTCCGAGATACCAGCCGCCTGCAGCCATTCTCTGACTGCGGTAATGGACTCATCGCTAAAACAGGTCAGCGGAGGGTCAAACAATGCTCAGCTCTATGAGATGGAGTTGACATGAGACTTCGTAGGGGAGTGAAGACTCCATAGCATGGACGACTTCCGAGTTGAGACACGGGGCTCCACATTGGTGCCGCGGTGCTCAGTAGTATGGTAGCGAAATGGAAAAATGACAAGTGACTGACCTAGGGGCAAAAGTCTCGGCGACCTGATTGGCAGTCCAGTGCTTGCCGAAGTTTGGAGACTCTGGGTCGGAGACATCCATAATGTGGCTGTATCCTTGGTCGATGTTCCTTTGCTTGATCGCAATTCTCATGGGCAAGACACCGTCACGTTTAACATCACCGATTACTTCCCAACCAATTGGAGCGGCATGGCGCTTCTCGTGGACGATGTAGTTGTCGATAGGAGAAGCGAGGACGGATGCTACGAGAGCAGCACTGCTAACAATGGCAGAGAACCGCATGATGAAGGGAGATGAATAGTAAAGACGATGATCTTTGGACACCTACGAAGGACGGGCTTACAGTTGCCTTTATATGCCGTAGACATTGATGCTGAATGGATACGGTTTGTCGTCTCCTGCCTATTAAGGAACAGGTTGCTGTTCGGTCTAGGTAAAGAGATAGCATACAATCATCGAATAGATACATAAGGGGCGGAAGATCTGCTGATTCGGTGATCCGGTATCGAACATCCGAGGTACGGATTGATCGTCGGCCTTGTTGATAGTATTAGAACGCGAGTGGAATGGTGTTATCGAAGCCAAATGCATGTCGTCTATCTCTGAACAGCACAAACGTTGAGTCTAGCTAGCAGAAACCTGCTTGGTTTAGACGACATGCAGCATTGCGTTTGTGCTGTCGCCGCACGGCTGAATCGATGACCGGAGTCATGAAGATAGGATATATTGATGTCGAAGAGGATAAGCGATAGTGCAAGAGTCAAGAGGGGGAGGTGAAGTGTGGATTGAGTGGACTCAAGATTTTATCCCCGCATGATATCCGCACTCTATTCCCCTAGCGTAACACCAGCATGGTTCCTTCCTATCTAGGACAAGCACAGCTCCTTCAGCAAAGGCTTATTTCCACCCGGCTAGTTCGCCCTGGTCGTTTACCGGCTCCCGTGTTTTTCTGTCCTTCGAGCTCCATGGTCTTCGGCAAATTGCAAAAGTCAAGATAGGAAGGTCTCAAGAGCGTGTCGATCTACATAAACGGCGCGTGACAACCTGCATGTCTTCGCGGAATAGCGGCATTTGGCTTATGGGTCATCGCGAAAGCGAGATAGCTGTCAAGATATGGCATCCGAAACTAATGTAGCCGATAAGGTATCTTTATCAAGTTCCGCTTACACTCGTCACCTCAGGAAATTGGCGCGACACAGACAGCTTGGGAGATCTCGTTATTGGCAGACGGCTCATGGTAAGATAGTACACGACCTCGCTCTCGTATTGCTGCCCAGTCCCGATGTATTCCCTTCGACCAAGCTCATCTTTCAAGCTATCTGTCGGGTACGGCCGGTGTAGAGAAGCTTTTCGTAAACGAATGCTGGTGAACCACACCGCTATCACCAATATTCCACCGCTATCACATCTTCTGCGGAATGGACATTGTTCAGTTGCAGATCCAGGTTCTCGGATCTGGACTGTTAGCCCTTGTCTTTGGCGATGCGTTCGAAGTCAAGTTCGAAGGCGGTGAGCTGGATTCTGAGGCGTCGTATTTATTCCAGCTCATAGTGTGTTGGCTTTGTAAGTTACCATCGCAAGTTGGTGTAATGGGCGATACTCTGGTAGAGATGCGAGCCGGCGAATAGGCTATATATTGTGGTTGAGCTACGAAGCCATGTGGGTGGCTTGGAGATGTATCTGCCAGTTCGGAGATTGGAGAACCATCGAGCTGAGAGATTCTGTTCTTGACCGGGGAAGATTCTGGGGAGTCGTTGTCGAGATAGTGGTATGCGCGACCGTCAGGTGCTGAAATGGTTATGGGGACTTCCGAACTCTGCTTCTCACCGTGGTGGTCGTCGGTTCCACGGTAGAATCCTGTTCGATTGTAAGCTTTAACTCTTCTACATTGTGACCGTTGAGTCTTACCTCCGAACGGAGCGAACATGCTCTGTCCCTCATCGCCGTGAAGTGGCTCCATGCTCTTACGTCTCGTGACTGTCGCTGACCTGCGTTTGGCTTGCTGGCGTCTGCGACGGTAGAACATGCATGCAATGAGAGCGAGTATGACCAAGAGTCCGAGGAATCCACCGATTGCAGCTCCAACGATCGCATCGATAGGTTCTTTGGCCGCCGACTGACCTCCAGTGGTAGTTGAAGCAGGCGTAACACTAGGCCGAGCCGAAGGAGTTGCACCAGCAGTCGTAGCCGAAGTTGTGGCAGCGCTAGAAGTGAAGGCAATCGTGGGGTTGATGCTTGAAGTGGTCAAGGTCGAAGAAGATGGATCTGTCGAGGTTCCGGTCAGAGCACTACTGCTGAGAGAAGTTGTGGTCACGGAGGTAGCACTTTGTGTGGCTGTAGGTGGGCTTGCTGTGAGTGGACATCCACCATCTGGATTGCACGGGTCGACGGCGCAGCATCCGGCAAAGTTGTTGCCTACCAGACTGCAAGAGTACCACTGGAAACCAGATGGGCAGTTTCTCGATTGCCGAATTTGAAGATCATCCATGTTTAGTTAAGTGGTGAAGATGCAGTTCGCCGAGCGAGGACGAGATGAGCCACTTATTTGTACGACTTTTTGGAGAGAGTGCGATAGTCGTCGCGTGCAGTAGAGAAAGTCAAAGATTTGCAAATGAATCAAGGTATTGGCAATTTGTGAATGTAGATTGGATATTGGACTTGATCTCTCTGCTGATGGTTTCTGGAGATCGTGGAAGACGGTCAACTTGATCGCACGCAAACCTGAGCTGACTGATCTTGTGCTACTGCAGGCGCCCGATAATTGGTCACACGCATGACCGGAATGAGCAAACTTAGCCACACCGCAGCAGCCTCTTGTTTCAGAAGACCTTGCGCCGATTGCAAAGTGGACCTCACAAGAGGTGGCTGGGATTGGGAATTCCTACAGCATGATGTGAAGAACTGGAAACGCATTATGTGGGAAGATACGACTACCTGTACCTGTCAACAACATTTGCCTACCTGTGCTTGTATGCAGCGGAAGTTCAAAGTGGCAATCTGAATACTTAGTATGATCATAGTGGAGAAAGACCGCAGGAATTCTCGGAAGACTGACAGATCACGGATGAGGATACATGTAGGAAGTTGAAGAGAAGTGAAGTGAAGTCGAAAGTGGATGACCCTCGTTCGATGACGTCGATGCTTGCCAAACGCGTCGACGCAGGTACCGCGTGTGCCTGCCTAATTCTACACCACAACAGATAATGGAATAATAATAATTATACAAGAATACAAAGTGCAGATGCTAATCGCTCTGCGCGGTCAGGCCATCACGTCGTCTCGGTCTCGCGTTTCAAAAATGTCGAAGCGACAGATAGACAGCTTCTTCGTCCCCAGTCCATCGAAGAAGGTCAAAGTGGAAGTCGTGGAGAAGAGCGACAAGGTATCAGAACATTCGACATATCCATATGCTATACCACATCTACCCGCTGCTATTATCGACGTGCTTGGATTTGCGCCGGCGATGGAGGGCAAAGTGATCAACGACCAGCTGGACTTGGATCTTCTCTATTACCAACCTTATGTACCAAAGGAGATCGAAAGGGCACTTTTTGAATTCCTCAGACAAGAACTATTCTTTTATCGGGTGAAATACAAGATCAAGCGTGGTCCTGTTGAGACAGACATCAACACTCCTAGGTTCACCACTGTCTTTGGCGTTGACGACTCATCTCGATTCGCGGACGACGGCACCGTGGTCGAGACTATATCGAAGAAGCCGGTGCCTAAAGACAAGTACAAATGCAGTCCAAGACCGATACCGCAATGTCTTGACTTTCTAAGACAGATCACTGAAGGGAGCACCGGAGAAACGTTCAATTTCTGCTTAGTCAATTACTACGCCTCGGGCGATGACAGTATTTCTTACCACAGCGATGACGAACGCTTCCTTGGTGTCAATCCATCGATCGCCTCCTTCTCTCTCGGCGCGAGGAGAGACTTTCTATTGAAGCATAAACCGATTCCACCCTCCGACGCCGCACCCCCTCCAGAGTTGAAGCCGCTCAAATATCCTCTGGCGAGCGGCGACATGATCCTTATGCGTGGCAAGACACAGTCTTGTTGGCTGCACAGCATCCCGAAGCGTAAGGGTGGAGAAAGCGAGCACGGCAGGATCAACATTACCTTCCGCAAAGGTATGGTTAAGGGAGCCACGGAGAACTACAACCAGTATAACGTTGGCTCTGGAGAAACCTACCGATGGAATGCCAGCAAGAAACAGATGATGCCCTGGACCAAAGGGTGATCACGTTGTTGCCTGTTCAGTCTCGATGATCACTGCGAAGGTGAAGTCTCACTGCTATTAGGCGGTATTGTCACGGTGAAGCTTGCTTCTATGGAATATATGTAGAAGGGTACTCGAGCCGTTCTTCAATTCTTGATTCCACAACTGCAACAACTACCACACCACATACCGAACTACATCACAGCCCTTCAATTAAACACCCTGGCAACATGCAAATTTAACAGATTCTCGCTCTGGGCATTGCCCTGACTCTACCCACCACTTCCATGGCCGGTCCATTTGCCTATGGTATCTGCCAGGCCGGCTGTGCAGGTCTCGTCATGGCCTGTTACGCCGCTGCGGGTGCCACCTGGGGAGCAACTCTGGGTGCCACCGCTCCGGCTACCGTCCTTGCTTGCAACTCTGCCTTCGGCACTTGTCAAGCTGCATGTGCTGCTGTTCTGCTTTCTCCTACTCTCTGATTGTCACCAAGGAATATCGAGGTCGGTCGCTGGTTGAGAAGAGAGGTGTGATGTGATCACTGACGGGTAAAAGCAAAACAACATGACTCTAAACGAACGGACATGCGCACAGAGGGAAGCAAACTGCAGAAGAATGACATATTAGCTACAGGAGGAGCAATCCGACACTCGTGCTCAACGAACATTCGAGATAGCACGCATCAATCCAACCATCCTCCATCACCCTTCTCTCCCAAAAACCTGACTCCGTCGTAATAAGCTCCACTTTCCAAGTCGTTTCTGTGGCCCCAGTACTCGCCTCCACTTTCCAGATCTCTCGCTGCGTCTCCGTGACCTCTCTGCTCTTCGTTGCCGCTTCCTTCCTTGCCTCTATTCCGTCGCCTCCTTCCCCGCTCCTCGGTCTGTGGAAGTGCCGTCTCGTCGTCCTCGTTGAGAAACGACTCAGCTGATTTCATCAGGTTGTCCCATGTGCCCATGACCGAATCGATCGCGAGCGACAGGCGCTTTGTGTCGAGGACTGCGGATATGCGTTTTGATGGGAGGAGAGACAGTGGTCTGCTTGACGAGGTCGTGCTCGATGAAGACGACGATGGTTGACTGTTCGACCCGGAGAGCGGGGAGAAGGACGACAGAAATGATGGGCTGAGCGGACTGGAGGGCGAGGTTGGCGATGTAGGGTTCGATGATGTTATCGCTGCGCCTGTTGTGTGTGAGATGAACACTGGGAGACCCAGAGTCTCTTTCGAGAGGGCGTCGTGGTTGGACATTCTTTCGCAGGCGGCAGGGTTGTACATTTGGTTTGGAATTGAGGTAGATTCGTGACTCACTTGGTGAAATGATTACTTACACTCGGTTTCGCTATTGACGTACGAAGGCGTGGCGTCTTCAAAGATATGTCCGTTTGCGGAAGTGTATTGATGACTGGGGTTGACATTGACAAAGACTTGGTTTTGCGCTTAGAACTTCCTTTGGTATGATTCGTAATAGCCATAACAAAATATCAGAACTCTGCTGTGGCATTGCTTTCGGGATGCCTTCAGATCGTGTTTCAGTGAGCGCTGTTGCGGAAGCACAAAACCACATTCCTCTAGTTGGGCACGAGGTTTGTCTCCAAGAGACTGCAGAAGATGGACGTCTCAATGAGTGTGTTCCCCACGATAGTAACATAGGGCTGGAGCAATTCGAAATGTCAATTAATGCTGCCTGGAACCTGTATAGTGATTCGATGGCCAAACGACAGGAGATGGGAGTGGTTACAAACAAAGCGGATCGGTCAGGTGCCTGCTCACCACATGCAGCATTATATACTATCTTAATTTTGCTCAGTCCTCCAACGAAGCACGAAGTGGCTTTATCAGCGGTTGAATGATCTAGGGGTTATGATGTCAGATTCTGATTCTGGACACCCCGGTTCGATTCCGGGTTCGGTGAGTTTCAATCTCAAATCATCGTCTTGATGAACCATATCTAACAGACTACAGACCTAAAAGCGTAAAGCAAATTATCTTTTGCGATTGTTTTTGCAGACCCAGCGGCCTTGGTGCAGTTGCTTTCGATCTTGTTGCGTGGAAAGGCACAGAGTTGGTCCGTTTGCGGACGAGGCCGTGCGGGTGCGGGCTTCGGCATCTGCGCCTTGTCTGGCGGCTGTTTTGGGGCCAACAACGCTTGTTGATCTCGACCCTTAATTTCTATTTCCATGCGGAGAGCAAACGAACCCATAGATGAACAACACAATCAAGAATTTACCTATCCTACAGACTGTACAGCACTTTTTGGACGAATAGTAGCCCAATTGCCGTTGGATAATTCGCCTTACGAGCAACCAACATACATACTGCACATGGTCGCGTGAGGAGGGAAGCGGGACCAACGTCTTGTGAGCCATGGCCGTTCTTGAAGGAAGCTGGGTCAAGGTTCAAGAGAAGACATTCGGAAAATGGCTGAACAGTAAGCTCAAGGTCCGAGATCTGGAGATCAAGGATCTTGTTCACGACCTATCCGATGGAGTAAGCATGCCGCTTTGGCATTACCACATTGCGCTTTAGGACGACACACTGACTGCTCTCAGACTGTCCTCATACACCTTCTCGAAATACTCTCCAATGAGTCACTTGGCCGATATGCTGCCCGACCCAAACTGCGTGTTCAGCGCTTCGAAAATGTCAACAAGGCACTGGACTTTATTAAGGGTCGACATATTCAGCTCACCAACATCGGCGCCGAAGATATCGTAGACGGCAATCGCAAAATCATCCTCGGTTTGATCTGGACATTGATTCTACGTTTCACCATCAGCGAAATTAATGAGGAGGGTCTGAGCGCAAAAGAAGGTCTACTGTTATGGTGTCAAAGGAAGACGGCATGTTACGAGGAGGTTCAGGTTCGAGACTTTTCCGGGAGCTGGAATGACGGTCTGGCATTCTGCGCTCTTCTGGACATCCACCGACCGGATCTCATCGATTATGACAAGCTCGACAAGTCCGATCATCGTGGAAACATGCAGTTGGCTTTTGATATCGCTTCCAAGGAGATTGGCATTCCGGATCTGCTGGACGTGGAAGATGTCTGCGATGTGGCCAAGCCTGATGAGCGCTCTCTGATGACATACATTGCCTACTGGTTCCACGCCTTCTCGCAAATGGAACGTGTCGAGAATGCCGGTCGAAGAGTCGAAAAGTTCGTAACAAACATGCAAGGAGCCTGGGAGATGCAAAATAGTTTTGAGCGTCGAATGAGAGCTCTTCTAGGACAGATCGAAGAGCAGCGCAGACAGTGGAACGAGGCGTCGTTCAAAGGCACATATACAGACGCGAAAGAGCAGAGTCAGAAGTTCAATGACTACAAGAGGACACAGAAGCGAAAGTGGGTAGCAGAGAAAAGCGACTTGACCAATCTGCTGGGCAACATCAAAACCAAGCTCAGCACATACCGACTCAAACCGTACGAACCACCGAAGGCGCTCAGCCTGGAGACACTCGACCAAGTCTGGGGACAATTAAATCAATCGGAAAGGGAACGCAGCAAAATCATCAACAACACGATCCGCGACATCAAGAACTCGTTACGCAAGTCTTTCGCGGACAAGGCCAACGACTTTGCTCTTACACTCAACACGCTCAGCGTCAGCATCTCGGGACTGGAAGGCGAGGTGGAAGATCAGCTATCGCATACCACCAGACTGGCGGAATCACTTTCACCATTGGACGATTATCTTACCCTCATCTCTAAGCTCGATGAGCAGTGTGAAGAAGCCAACATTGAGGAGAACGACTTTACGACATATACTTACGACGAGCTGGCTTACGAGCTTGGACTTGTCAAGTCTAGCGTGCAGAAGAAACTTGCTTTCTTGGAGAACCAGATGGTTGCCAGGAACATGACGAACTTGACGCCAATCCAACTGGAGGAGTTCGAGTCGGTGTTTCGACATTTCGACAAGGACGGCACTAATTCGCTGCAAGAACTTGAGTTCTCTGCGGCTCTTGCAAGTCTCGGTCTAGTCTACGACGAAGACGAAATGCACGAAAAGTTTGTCGAGGTCAGCGGAATACGAGGCGCGGTCACATTCGAACAATTCATTCGCTTCATGGTGGATGTCACGGAAGATCAAAACACTGCCGAACAGGTGTTTGAGAGTTTCCGAGAGGTCGCCGATGGCAAGGTAAGCGTTATTCAACACGTGCTTTTGTGGCTTTGTCTCAGCCACCGAGCGCCACCCGTTCGTCAACACAAACCAGAACTAAAGCTAACGTCTTTACAGCCCTATGTCACCGAACTTGATCTCCGGCACTCACTCATCCCTGACGAGCTCATCGATCATCTGGTTCAAAGCATGCCAGAACATCGCGGCCCGGATTTACAAGAAGACCGCGACATGGCCAAGTACGATTATGTCACATTCATGGAGAAGTTTGTAAGCTCCCAGCAACAAGGAGCGAACGGGCTGAATTAGAGTGATGGCACTTCATTTTTGTGAATTGGATACAAGCGTTGGTTAACACTCGTTGTAATTATGGCATTGGATGGCGTTGGACATAGCCAAGCGGACAAGGGTGCATGCGAAAGCAATACAGTATGAGTTTACGAATATGGATACCACGGGTTGAGTAGAGTCGGGGATGGACGAATGAAGCATGTTAATACTCCCATGACTGTGTTTGGACGATTGCAAACGTCGAATAATGCTCATCATCTACGTTTGTTCGTGCAAGACATGGCTGAAATGCTGTACTTTGAGTCTCACATCTCGGCTCACGTAGTCGACCAAAGATCGAGTCTACGGTACCCAACGAGGACGAAGCCAAAGCACCAAGCAGAAGACAACCTACGACGTGGTGAGCCGGCTCAATAGCTAAGACCGTTCACTATACGAACGAACCGGTAGATATCGCCGTTGGAAAGCCTCTTACTTACTGTATGGATGTCGAGTCAACGATTTGCTACTGTCCACGCTCCAGTCTCGATCCGGCAAGCCATTGATGAAACGGCCAAGATAGAGAAGTGGTGAAGGTGCCAACCAACACCCAGCAGGCATTGTTTTGCTTCACTGCTGGCAGGAGTATCCTAGAACTTCTCTGGCACGACGATAGCTATAATGCGTTTCAAGAGAGTGTCATCCTGGTATCTTTGTATCGTGCCCTGTTGACCTATTACTACTTGCAAGGAGGTGTGGAAACGTGACTTCCGCAAACGGACTAGCTTGGTCTGCCAGAGGAGCGCTTACTCCCCCAAATTCAGTGGCCGCGGACCCTGAATACCCGCGATTTGACCCCTGCGCATCCATGTATCTTGTACTCCGTGCAGGCACAGGATCGCTTACTGCGTTCTCGACCGCTGGACGCATAAAATCATCCTTTTGCCTTGTGATTGATTGCTACAAATTTAGGACCAAGACTACCATTCGTCAGACAGCCGCCTCACTATCAGCAGCAACAGTCAATGATTTCACGAGGCCGCTCTCTCTTGGTTCCCGAAGCAGCACCATACAACGCCTAACGTAACCGCTGCCAGACACTAAATACCGTTTCACCACTTGCGACAGCACAACCTTTCCAATACCACCATCAGTCCAGATATTCGTGCATTCCTTCTTGAGCCTGGTAGAACGTCTCTCCATCGCAACAAACCCTCTGCGTTCTCCTCTACAATCACAATCTACAGTTGCTGTTTGTCACTACCCGTACCGCCAACTCAGGAGAAGTCAAGCGGAGCCTCACACCAGTGCTCGACAGGGGTTCTCTCTTGCGACAACACATCTTCTTGCAAGAGTTGTCGGCGCCTAGCCATCATCTCGACAACTCCAAGGCAACACACATTCGTTCTTCACAATGGCTACAAATCCGTAAGCATAACCCCTTGCTTGAGAGCGTCCACGACGGTCTGCCCCGCTATGAAATGCGTTGCGGCCCCCAACAGGCAGGCGCAAGACAGCTCTGAAGAGCAAATCAGCGACCAGAACTGCGCAGCTTAGAACTAGAGCCACGCAATAACTGACATGTCTGATAATAGCATCTATTCAGCGGGTCAATTCATGAACCCTGGCCCCGCGCCTCGACCCCCGACAGCTCATCAACCTCGTGTGGCCCTGACACCACAAGTCAACAACGTCGCAGTAAACATGCAACACATGCATTTGGCATCACCAAGCGCAAGCAACGCATCATTACCGCTCAACCGATCAGTCACATCCTTTGACCAGATTGGTAGCGACTCAAATATTGTAAAGGAGGGATGGTCCAAGGTCAAAGAAGAAGGAGGATTTCTAAAGGGTGCATTCTGGTCAGACAAGTACTTGATCTTGAGAGAGAAGCAGCTGGACTTTCTGAAGAACAACAACACTTCCAAGGTCACATCGAGTATCCCTCTCAGGGATGTCTTGACCATCACAAGGTCAGACACCCAGCCATATGCCTTTGAGCTCACAAAGTCCGTCGGCGGCGTGAGTAGCGGCACTCAGAAGCTCATCATCTGTCGATTTGAAACCGACAACGATGTTTACGCTTGGATCGATGCCATTTACGACCGCTCACCAGCCGGCAGCTTCAGTAACCCAACCGGCTTTACTCACCGCGTCCATGTCGGTTTCGACCCCATCAATGGTGGATTCACCGGCCTTCCACCAGAGTGGCAGCGCCTGCTCAACTCCTCTGCTTTGACAAAGGACGATATGGCCAAGAACCGACAGGCCGTCGTCGAGGCCCTTCAATTCTACGCAGAAGCGCTCGCGAGCGGTCAAAAGGATGAGCCGAAGGCTTATCAAGCACCTGTCAGCAAGCGCGATATGCAGATGGGCTACAGCAGCTCCATCGCTCCGCCGAGACAGGCGCCAGCAGCTGCTCAGTTCGACCGCTCGCAGTCACAATCTCCCGCTGCTCACCCAGGAATGACACGCTCAAACACCCAGCAAGATTTGGAAGACAAACGAAGAGCAGAGGAAGACAGGAGGCGACAAGAGTACGAGCGTAAAAAGGAGCAAGACAGGAGGGAGAAAGAAGAGTTTGACGCCTACAACGCATCACTTCCACAGGGCAATACCAACCCGGCACAGCAAGAACTCGGTGGGTTTGGTGGTAACAGTAGAGACGTGAGTCCGAGCTCGAGATACAATGCACAGAGACCCGCTCCACCTGCACCAACGAGATCCAACGATTCCAACGGCAGCCCGAGGCAACAACAAGGCCCAGCGCCTGTCAGACAGCTCCAAGCGCAGAGACAGGCTCCGGCTCCACCGCCGACATCCGGTCTCAAGAAGATGCCATCGCAACAACAGCTTAATGGACAGCCAGCGCCGCAAGCCTCCAAGCCTGCGTCCACTATGCCAAAGGGTCTCAATCTCCAGAATTCAGCAGGCGGTGGCAAGGGCCATGTTCAAGGCAGCCAAGCAGGTGCCCAGCCAAAGCCTCTCAATGCTGGTACCAAGCAGCCTACCGGAGCGCCCAATGATGCCATCAGAAAGGCAGAATTGGCACTGACTGCTAAGCCACCGAAGGAGGAGGCCTCTAAGAAAGAGCAGCGCATGTCGAGCATGACCGATGTCCAGGTCATGGAGCGTCTCCGCGAAGTCGTATCAAAAGACAAGCCACTCGATTCGTATAACAAGCAGAAGAAGATTGGACAAGGTGCTTCCGGATCTGTCTACGTCGCAAGAATCAGAGAAAGTGCGCCGTCTCCCATGGCGAAACAGCTTCTGCGCGAGAATGGTCCTCGTGCTCAGGTCGCCATCAAGCAAATGGACCTTCGCAACCAACCGAGAAAGGAGCTGATCGTCAATGAGATTATCGTCATGAAGGACAGCAAGCATCCAAACATTGTCAACTTCTTGGATGCCTTTTTGCAAGAAGAGTCTCACGAGCTTTGGGTCGTCATGGAATTTATGGAGGGTGGTGCTCTTACAGATGTCATTGACAACAACCCATCGATTGCAGAGGACCAGATCGCGACCATCTGCTTAGAGGTAAGATATGGATACAGATCCCGGATCAAGAATCTGGCTAACATCAATCTAGGTCTGCAAGGGTCTCATTCACTTACACTCCCAACAGATCATCCACCGTGATATCAAGTCCGACAACGTCCTTCTCTCGGCTCGCGGCAATGTCAAGATCACCGACTTTGGTTTCTGTGCCAAGCTCACCGACACCCGTAACAAGCGTGCAACCATGGTCGGTACTCCTTACTGGATGGCACCTGAGGTCGTCAAGCAGAAAGAGTACGGTTCCAAGGTCGATATCTGGTCGCTGGGTATCATGGCTATTGAGATGATCGAGTCCGAGCCACCGTACCTCAACGAGGAGCCACTGAAGGCTCTCTACCTCATCGCCACCAACGGAACTCCACGCCTTAAGAAGCCTGAGAAGTTATCCAAGGAGCTCAAGGCATTCCTGAGTGTCTGCTTGTGTGTTGATGTCAAGAGTAGAGCCACTGCCGAGGAGCTTGCTAGACACGAGTTCTTGCGCCACGGATGTAGCTTGTCCGGTCTGGCCGAGTTGCTCAGATTCAGGAAAGGGGGCGGTCATTAGGAGTGTTCCGACCCTGACGAACGTGAGGACAGCAAACAGCCTCAAGACTGAAGAGCCGAGTCCGAGGTGGAAAGGGTTTGAGGTTGCGGACACGCTGCACCTTGGATAAGAGCAGACCAAGGTTGTGATAGGGCCTGGGATACTTGTCACAAGAGAGACATACGTGGCTCATCATGATCTGCAGAAGACCGCACCCGGCGATGTCGAGGTCACGGCGGGATAGCAACCGGAGCATTATGTGAGCATCAAATGCTTTGCGACAATCAGCATTTACAACAGCGGCGTTTGAAAACTTGGGCTTCAGGTGTTTAGATCATCTTCATCGAATCACTTCCGCCACAGTAAAGCGATATGCTTGGTCGCCAGACTGTTGGACAAGCAGTATTGGTCTGGACCTTTCGAGTGATGGGGGCTAGGACTTGGGAAATTCATGGCAGAGGCGGGAAAGCGGGCGAACTTCATATCTACGTAGACACTTTACTTCAGACCAATGAGTCTAATGTTCCTAATGTCTTTGACTGCTAATTGTGATACTTCTCATACTGTGCTCAGTTGTGGTTTATGGCTATCTCCGTATAGCGTATACCGGACCCTGGAACAGGTTGGAAGTGAAATTAATTCTTGGTCGGCTTTTGGATCAGGGTCCAAACCCCGACTAGCGCGATTACTGCAGTACTTCCTATGGGGCTGAGAAGTCAACTTGCTTCTCATTCGACACACACCTCCCTCACTACATTCAGTGGAGCCGATTCGATTCACGAGATCTTTCTGGTCGCATTGATTCTGGCGCATTGCGTGACCAGCCCTATTTCAGAAAGCTCCTTCGACTGACAGCCGAACGATCATTCAACATCAGTACTCGGCAAACATGGCGACAACAAACACGACCACGCGTAGCACGACCGCGTCAAAGTCTTTGGGACACGTCCTCGTCACTGGCGGAACTGGTTTTCTTGGAAGCACAATTTGTAACCTCCTCCTGGAGCGTTCCGTGACAACCAAGCTCTCAGCTGTCGATCTTCGACCTGCGAAAGAGCCCTTAGATGGTGTCGAATATAACTTTGGAGATATCACCGATGAGGTCGCGATGAGAGAGCTGTTCATGCAGCTCAAGCCGAATGTAGTTATTCACACAGCAAGCCCACACTTGACTCTCAATATCCCCGAGGTCATGTACAAGGTGAACGTGGAGGGGACAAAGACAATGGTCAAGATTGCGCAAGAGACGGGTGTCAAGGCGTTTGTGTATACCAGCAGCGCCAGTGTGATCCACGATACTAAGAGCGATCTGATCAATGCCGACGAGTCGTACCCGTATGTCATGGGAGAGAAACAGCCAGAGTACTACACCACGACAAAGGTATGAATGATATTGCATGATCATGGAATCGAGCTGATTTGGCCAGGCGATGGCAGAGATACACGTCTTGGAGCAGAACAGACCGAAGGGCTACCCCAAATTCCTGACTTGCGCCATCAGACCGTCTGGCATTTTCGGTGCCGGAGACATGTTGGCCACTCCACGCATCATGCAAGCATACTATAAAGGCCAGACAAGGTTCCAGCTGGGCGAGAACGACAATCTCTTCGACTGGACCGAGGTAACCAATGTAGCGCACGCGCATCACTTGGCAGCCACCGCCCTCCTGACCACCCGCGAGCGCGAAGACGCCGGCAAAGCCATCCCACTTGACACGGAAAAGGTCGACGGCGAAGCCTACCTCATCACAAACGACCAGACCTGTTTCTTTTGGGACTTCTCACGCATGATCTGGCGCGCGTGCGGCGACACGACAAAGCCGAGTCAAGTCTGGAAATTGTCCCGAGAATTCGGTATGCTCCTCGCAGCGGTCTTCGAATGGGTATACTGGATCGCGAAGTGGGGCCAGCCGAACCTCACAAGGCAGGTCATCAGGTACAGCGCCATGACTAGGTATTTCAACATTGACAAGGCGAAGAGGAGGCTAGGCTACAGACCGGTTATTGGCCTTGAAGATGGTGTCAATAAGGGTGTGGCGCATCTCATCAGGACCGGGGAGGTGCAGAATATGCCGGCGAGTGTCAAGGGGAACGTGCCGGAGCATTTGAAGAAGTATATTGAGGAGAAGAGGCAATAGACTCGTTCAGATATAGATAGTTGGTAAGCCTATTCTCCCGATCCGCATCGAATGTATAGCAACATCAATTTTGGCATATTCAGAGCACATCATTTGGTGTATCAGTTCTGCCAAAAATTGTGCTCATACTACAGGCTCCTAGGGAGGTAAGAGCACCATGATCAAAAGTCATTAAATCGTGCAGTCAACACAATTGAACAGCCAGAGCTACAGGAGCAAACGTCTCGTATTGCCCAATGATGTGTGCGGCTCCGGGCGGAGATGAGCAACAGGACCCGCAGTTCATGAGCGCCAACCTCCACAGTAACTCATGCACTTCAATTGCAACCACTGTCGTTGCCCATCATTGGACTGTTCATCATCGTCTATTATTGCGCTTCTTCAATCGTCACATTCCAGCGTACTTGTAGTCGATTCAGGCGTCTTGCTGTTCAGAGTCTGTTACTCGCGAAACGCAACACAACTTCGATCTCCTACAGCGGCTTTGTAGCCCTCCGATAGGGCATGTGCTCCCACTGAACAGCAACTTGAGCATATCACGATTGGAAACAGCTATTGAACTTCGCAATGTCATTCTTAGGCGTCTACAGGGCCATATACGATTATGCGCCGCAGAGCGAGGGCGAACTCGAAGTGACAGAAGGCGACTTGCTGTTTGTCCTTGAGAAGAGTACCGAGGATGATTGGTGGAAGGCCAAGAAGAAGGCGCAGAGTGATGAGGAGGACGAGCCCGAAGGATTGGTTCCGAAGACATATATCGAAGAGGTATGTTGATGACTGTGAGCATGGCAATGGCTCGCTGGAGCCGGGTTGAGGACAGCCCGTTGACACTCTTCGTTGCAGGCTCAGCCAATCTATCACGCCAAAGCACTCTATGACTACACAAAACAAACAGACGAGGAGATATCCTTTGGTGAAGAGGTTATGTTAGAGGTCTTTGACAGCACAGATCCGGACTGGACGCTCGTCGGACTTAATGGAGAGTACGGCTTTGCGCCAGCGATATACATTGAAAAGGCCAACGCCGGCTCGTCATCCGCTCTAGCAGCACCGGTAATGCCCACTCGGCCCCAAGCACAACAGCCAACGCCTGAACCAGAAGACGAGTTTGACGATGACCCTCTTGAGAGTCCAGTACAGAACCCAGCAAGAGCTTTGGCCGGTATCATCGCGCAAAAGACAGGTGAGAGACAAGCTTCGTCAGGTACAAGGGAGTTCGCAGCGCCTCCGCCTTCGTCCCGACCTCAGTATACTCCTGAAGAATCAGACGAGGAGCTGCCACCTCCAAAACCAGTCCGACCTCAGTCTGTCGCCGAGCCCGACTACTCTTCACGCTCTGCACAATCCGCTGGTGTCATGCCTTCGCCTCCATACAACCGCGCTGTTTCGGATCAGTACGATGACGACAGGGGCATGGCCTCGCCGCGCGGCTTCCATCTGTACAACGTTTCCGAGATGGTTTCACACATGGGCAAGAACAAGAAGATGCCAACGACACTGGGAATCAACGTAGCGCGAGGCATCATCACAATCTCGCCGGAAAAGTCAAGAGACGGACCACAGCAGGAGTGGACAGCAGAGAAACTCGCGCACTACTCGATCGAGGGAAAGCACGTATTCATCGAAATGGTCAGGCCAAGCAAGAGCCTTGACTTGCATGCTGGCGCCAAGGATACCGCAAAAGAGATTGTTGCTGCGTTGGGTGAAATTGCCGGCGCTTCGAGAGCCGAAGGTTTGAGAGAAGTCATTGCTGCGGGAACCGGCACTGGTCTGAAGAACGGTACTATGCTGTACGAATTCATGGCACAAGGAGACGACGAGGTCACTGTTGCCGCTGGAGACGATGTCATTGTGCTTGACGACACAAAGAGCGAGGAATGGTGGATGGTCAGGCGGCTGAAGAATGGTAAAGAGGGTGTCGTGCCTTCCAGCTATGTCGAAGTTACTGGCATCTCATCCGTTCCTTCAGCTTCGAGTTATTCTGGCATCAATGCTGGCAAGTCTGTTGTCGAGCAGAACAGACTTGAAGAGGAGCGTATGGCCAGAGAAGCCGCTGACAGAGACGCCCGGCGTAGGAGAGAGGAAGCTTCGAGATCGCAAGACGTGCAGCCTCCTGCTCGCGGCAGCAGCAGGAGGGACGCCAGTGACAGCAAGAGCTCCTCAAAGCCAAGTAAGTGAATCGAGCCTCTGAGAATCGTCCGACAGAGCTAACATCACTCAGAGCCAAACATGGGTAGAGTACGGACATGGACTGATCGATCTGGATCTTTCAAGGTGGAAGCAGAATTCATTGGTCTCAAGGACGGCAAGATCCATCTTCATAAACTCAACGGTGTCAAGATCGCGGTACCTGTCAACAAAATGGCCGTCGAGGACCTCGAATATGTCGAAGCGCAGACCGGTGTATCCTTGGACGAAGACAAGCCTCTGTCTGACATCAAGCGTCGTAGCACCCTCAAAGCAAAGGATCGCGAACCGGCTCCGACAAGCAGAGCTGGTGTCTCGGTGCAGCAAGAGTCAGAATACGATTGGTTCGACTTCTTCTTGCAATCTGGTTGCAATCCTCAGATATGCGAGCGATACGCTAGGGCATTCTCAAACGATCAAATGGGAGAGGAAGTACTGCCACAGGTCACCCCTCAGTTGTTGCGAAATCTCGGAATCAAAGAGGGCGACATTCTTCGTATCATGAAAAACCTCGATACTAGGTACAACAGGACAAGAGCCATCGGTGCCGACGGACAGTTGGCCAACGAGGCTGCACCAGCTGCTGACGGTGATGGCGGTCTTTTCTCAGGACCGGGCGGCGCTCTTCGCAACAATACCCGCAAAGGACGTCCAGCTCCCGCTGTACAGACCAACGATGTGGTGGACCCTGATGCGTTCAAGCAGGAAGATAGGAGGACACCTTCGCAGGCCACATCAACACCGCTCACTTCTGCTCCAGCGAGACAACCATCCGGCTTCGATGATGATGCTTGGGATCTCAAACCATCCAAGACAGATTCTGATATCGGGCCACCACCGCCACCGAAGCCGGATTCGCCTGCAGTTCAAGCAAGAGCGGTCGCGCCTGCTCCTGCCCCAGTACAGCGGCCAGCTCCGACTGGTGGTATGGCAGAGCTGTCGCTTCTGTCGCCACCACTTCAACCTACTCCCGCTCCAGCACCTGTCGTTCAATCTCAACCCACAGCCCCAGCTCGGCCGGCTGCTGATCCTTCATTCTTCGACCAGCTCGGGGCTCCCGCTCCAGTGCAAAGTCTTCAGACTGGTCGCCAGCGTCCCTTGGCTCCTCAGACTACAGGAGGTGCTTCCACGATTGCGCCTCCACCTGCTCGAGCTGCTTCCGCACCTGGCTACCCACAAAACCAGCAGTCACAATTTGGCACACCAGCTCCCTTGGCGCCGCAATACACTGGCTACATGCAGCCAATGAAGACAGGGTTCCAGGCTCCACCAGGTCAGAGCTTGCAAGATAGGCAGCACCAACAGCAAATGCAGCAGATGCAACCTCAGATGACTGGGTACCCTCAGCAACAGTTTACAAATGGTATGCCTATCCAAATGACTGGTTACAACCCCCAGTTCGGTCAGCAAGGATTCCAACAACAACTCCAAGTCGGACAAATGACTGGCAGTCCATTCGCTGATCCACCACGTGCTCCTTTCCAGCCTCAACCGACTGGGATGCAACAGTCATTTTCTCAACCGTCACAGCAGACGTCTTTTATGCAGCCGCAACAGACAGGTCTGCCGCCACCTCTCACACCTATGCGAACTGGCGGATTCCCGCAACAGAACGGCTTCCAACAACCACAAGCCACCGGCTTCGGTCAAGCACCGCAACAGTTCCCACAGCAGACCGGCTTCCCACAACAGAACGGTTTCCAGCAACAGCTACAGCCACAGCAAACAGGGTTTGCACCAATGCAGCAGCCAATGCAAACAGGCTTCTCACCCATCGCTTCCATCCAACCACAAGCTACTGGTTTCCAGCCACAAAGTCAGTTCGGCCAGTCGCAATTCGGTGTGCCACAGCAGCAACAGCAGATGCAGGCACCGGCGCCGCTCATGCCGCAGAAAACGGGTCCGCCGCCGCCGGTCAGGTTTGGTGTACAGCCTAGTGCTCGATTGACGCCGCAGCAAACGGGACGGAGAGCAAATCTGGCTAACGCCAGTGCCGCCAATCCCTTCGGTTTCTAATGAACTGGCTGTGAAGACGGTCTGGCGTCGATGGTTACGATGAGGAGTGGAGATGTGCCAGGCAAGAGTGCGGCAGGATTAAGGAGGCTTGTAGGTAGTGTGTATAATCATCAATTTGTTCAACTGTCGTCTTTGGTCTTGCGCATCCGTCAGCTGTAAGGCATAACTTGATATCTATAAGTATCGTGCCCTGTTACCAGTGATGTTATATACGGTATTCGAGCATCCATGAAGCGATGACAGACTTGGGGTAAAATCTTCCCCAACTCAAGGCATCAGCACAAAACGCGGGGGAACTCGACCAAAAAGATGACCCCACCACCTCCCACTCAAGCTCTTCATAACACTTACCAACAATAGGATACAGCACGACTGCTACAGAATGTCATTGATACCCCTCCGATCCCTGACCTCAGGCCTCACGCGCCTCCTCTCCTCTTTAAACCCATACCAAGCGTCCCCCTCCCTCCCAGCTCTACCGACCCAAAACATCGAGACCTCGTCGAGCAAAACAGCACGAACCCTGAACCACCTCCTGAAAGCAAACCACCACGCCCACAACATCATCCAACACGGCGCTCCGAACCATCTCCCCCTGCTCCTGACCTCGTCCTACCTCCTCGGCGCGACCAGCGAGCAACTTTCCGCGCTGTACGACGACAGTCTAGACGGCTTGCAGCACTGGGTCGAGAGCACGGAGCAGTTGGTGGAAGGCGATTGGGAGACGCAGCTTGGGCGGCCGGGGCACGAGCGGGCGTTTGTCGATTTCTTCGAGGATCGACTCGCGGCGACCGGGTACGAATGGCGGGAAATGGTCGGCGAGGTCTTGTTTGAGAAGGCGAGCGGCAGGCCGTTGGGGTATGCGCTGCTCGGGGACGGAGGGGCCAGCGCGGTCAGTCTGGCTGCTGCGTTTGAGGTCGGGAGTCAGGTGTTGGGGATCGAGGCGTTGGGGCTTGCGGCTTGTGGGTGGGATGCGCTGGCGAGGGTGGGTGAGGAAGAGCATGAGCATGAGCATGAGCATGAGCATGAGACGGTGGAGGGACAAACAGGGGATCTAGAGGTGGTGTTGGGGAGGGCACGTGCGGATCAGAGGTTGGAGCGGTACGAGGGGAGGAGTGTAGAGCAGCTGCTTCAGGATGCAGAGGCGAGGAAGCTGGTGCTTGATTACGGGAAGAGCTGGTCTATTGGGGATCTAAAGAAGGCCTTCGAAGATGGACAGCGAGCGGCGACAGAGCGACTGTTTGCAAGTGCAGGGTTTGAGGTTTCTAGTTCTCAAGTGCTGAGTGCCTCGCACGCCGTAAGGGTCCTGCTACCAATCATTCCGGTGGACTGGCACATCCGTCTCCTTCGGCAATGGTGGCTCTTGTTTCTTTCGACATATATTGTTCTCGGACGGCCGGAGTTTGACTCTAAGCGAATCACAAATTTCGCGTTGAACGGTCGAGATTGGAGGTCTGTTACTGATCGCGCATTGAGGTCGAAATGGTCGACAGATGCGCAATTTGTCAAGAGTGAGTCCATCAAGGCTGTCCTCTGTGACTCTTGCTAACACGTCTTCCCAGCTTGTCGTGCGATGAAAGTAGCGGCCGATACGCGGGATGATGAAAACCAGTTCTATCTCAAAGCCGGTGTTTGGTTCGCAGAGGAATTCGATGGCTGGAACGAAGTCGGGAACAAGTAGATACACAAGTCCAGGCCGCCTGCGGTAATGTCGGCATGAATAATAGTAATACAGTATCGTGTTCCAGGTCAGAATATGTCGTGCTGTCGTTCACTCTTCGGCGATCTCTTCACTTTGATCCCACCACAACAGTGGACCAAGACCGCTTTGCTGCATAGAGGCCGTGATCTGGTAAGGACTCGGTCTAGCCTCCTCCTCGGCCTCTTCACCAGGCGGAGTCTGCTTCTCCGGCGACAGATCCGTCCAAGTCTCCGCCTCGACCCTGAAGCGCACAGTCTCATTGCGATCAAAGAAAAGCTCATGCCCCTCGTCCGTAGTCCAGACCCAAGCCTCTTCGGTCGCGTTGTACTTTGTATTATCGAAAAGCATGTGCGGTCCCGGAACCCAGATATCATCGAAAAAGTCCATGGAGATGCGTATGCCTTCGAAATTGTTGGCCGTGATTCGGCCTTGCAGGATCTCGCCTCTGAAAGGGCGAAACACGATCAGTCGGAAGTCGACGTTCACGTTCACGATGCCGGTGCCGTGGCCGATCAGGCCTTCTGATGTGCTGAGGATGTCGAAGAGCCCCAGGCACAGACCGTGTTTGTGGATTACTTTGTCGGCGTATTTGGCGTTGATGTTGTCTTCGAGAGCTTGTGCGCTGGGTTTCTCAAAGTCTTGCGGTGAGATCTGTATCAAATCTGCGATGGTGACCTGTCGTTGTGAGTCTTTGGGCTTTGCGGTTTGAAAGCGGGAGTATTACGATGTTATACATGTTTCTTTACTGATGCTTGCGTTTCTGTAAGACTAATTTAGAATGCTCTCAACTGTATATAGCGCGCTGGTTGATCATGTATGAATGGAAAAAGATGCTTCGTGAGAATTAATGAAATCAATAAAAGGTAGGTGTTACCGATGGTGGAAGTCACTTTTTGGCCAAAGACTTCCACTTTCTCGCTGACGGCTTGGCATCAAACTCTAGAACCGCGTATCAATACAATCTTCTTCCATTGTATCGACGATTCGGACAAGCATTTGGGCGCGTGTTTCGTTGTAATGAGTTTATCAAAGACCGAGTAATAATAAGATCAACGCCCACAATGGCTCCAGGATTCTCATTTCCACCACCACCTCCGCCACCTCCAAGAGCAGCATCTGCGAACCAGGACTATCCATCTGGACAGGACTCTCGAGGTGGTTTTCGTGGCGGAAGGGGAGGTCGAGGCGGAGGAAGGGGTAGAGGGGGTGCTCCAAGCCAAGGAGGATATCAACAGCCAAATTATGGAGGGTCTCAAATGAACAATTTACCTGGAGGGACATATATCAACCCGGCCTTCCAACATAATCAAAACGGATATGATCGAAATGCTGGCGCAGATTACGGCCAGAAACGCAAGCGAGACGACTACTCTACTGAGGGATCTGCTGGTTCTTGGAGGTCTGAACAGAGACCATATCAACCTTCTAGACCTCACCCGATGGCGAGGCCAGAGTCCAAGCCGAAAGTTCAAGTCGCTCCTGCTGTTCCAAGCTTCGGCGCTCCTCTGTTCCAACCACCTCCTCCAGCTCGTGATGTCGTTGCTGGGTTACCAAATGCCCCCGGTCCACAGCCCAAGACGAGGCTGGGACTAGTGCCCCGCGGCGATGAAGATGACATCGTGTCATCTGAGAGCGAGGAGGAAGAGAACGTCGATGAGGAGGCAGCCTTTCAAGCTGCTTCCACCGGACCCATGACCTTCGAGTACAATGGAGAAGTTGCAAAGCTTGAGACACAAGCCGATATCAAAGCATGGATTGAGGAGCGAAAGAAGTCCTGGCCAAGCAGGAGGAAAGTTGATGAAAAGCAGGCAGTAGTTCAGGCGAGAATGGAGGAGCGGCGCAGGATCGAGGAGGAAACGAGAGCCGCCACAGCTCATCGACTACCAGCAAACGGCCAGAGACAGACACACCCGAATAGACAAATCACTCAACAAAGCCAGAGCGAGGACCAGAGCAACACCGAATCGGGATCTGCTTCTGTGTTGCCCCTGCAGACCGAGTTCGAACAAGGACAAACAATACTGCAGAGCGATATTGGACAGGCCGAACCCTCTCAGAAAACCGAAGCTCCAAGTGATGACGACTCAGCTCCGGAAGAAGTCTCCTCCAGGGTCACACCTCACGCTGTGGTCCCTGATGTTTCCGGCAAGATATGTAATACATTCGCAGCCACGGGAAAGTGCAAGTTTGGCAAGAAATGTCGTTACCAGCACGTCAGACCCATCAGCGCAGCAGAACCTGCAAGCCGATCTGGCCAGGACCGTAGAGCAGACAACGTATCAAAGCGGAAGACTTTGTTCGATCGCGTGAGTATAGCTGGTGGATCTGCGCTCTTACGCAAGCTGACTATGAGCAGATGGCTGAGCAAGAAGACAATGAGAGTGATCTGCTGGCTTTGCAAGCGATCAAATATTTGGGCAATCTAGGTTTCTTTCGTCAAAACGCAGACAGCAAATGAAGTCACAAATCGCCCGACGTACCTACGCAGCCCACTTGTGTCACGGCAGCCCGCCGAAAGCAAAGTCAGAGCAAATAAAGAGCAGACCTCGCGACAGCAGATCAGGAGCAGATCGAGAGCAGATCGAGAGCATCCCGAGAGCGAGTGAAGAGCAAACTAACTGAGACAAACTGAAATTAGATCAGGAGCAGACTGAGCGCCGACTGAGCGCCATTTTGCTGCTCTCCTCGTACACTGAGACTTCACTTGGCTTTTCACTTGCAGAAACGACTCTCAGCTGCAACATGTGACAGGTGCCTGGAATTCGCTGGCGCTTACTTGCTATTTAAGCACCTCCTTCGCACCTTCTCACCCAAATTCTCACACAACACCGCGACCTTTCTGCCTCCACCACAATTCAACTCAGTCAACCTTCTATCTCATACCAAAGTCATATCATCAACTCTTTACTTCTCAGATCCAGTTACAGGTGGATACCAGTCTCAATATACGTCGATGTCACCTTTTCGCACGCTAACACTCACAGCAATGGCCGCTGATCAGAGCAAAGCCGTCAGCACTGAGACCGTCGCCGTACTCTGCGCCGCTATCATGGCCAACGGAGGCACCATCGGAGGCAAGCAGTACGAGATGATGTCCGCCTGCGATGGCAAGCGTACTGCCAGCTCCTTCGAACATGAATTCCGCGCTATTCTGAAACGCGCCCGCGAAATCAAAGACACCATGGACCCCACCGACATTCAGCCAGTTACTCCAAAGCCAAAACGCAGCCGTAACACTACGAAGACCCCTACGTCTAGCATTAAGAAGCGTGGTATGTTGTCCCGCTGCAGCTCCGTGTCGATTTCGGTGCTAACATGTCACAGACTCCGTCATCAAGAAGATGGAGGATGGAGACAAGGATGTCTCGGGCGGCGCTGATGACGGCGAGCCTTCCTCGAAGAAGGTCAAGGTCGAGGGAGATGATGACGAGGCTTCGTCTTAGAAGGTCGAGGTCGAGGCGGCTGACGGCGAGCCTTCCTCAAAGAAGGTCGAGGTCGAGGTCGAGGCGGATAATGGCGAGCCTCTCTCACAGGAGGTCAAGGTCAAGGTGGATGATGGCGAGCCTCTTTCAAAGGAGGTCAATCTCGAGGACAGCGATGAAGATGCGCCAGCGAGTCCAAATGACTAGTAAGTCACTCGTCGATAAGCAGCAAGCGTGAATTAGGAGACATTGTTACAGTAGTATAACATATCAATCTCCTACTTTGAACGATTGATACCAACCATCTCGACCGGGCGTGAAGCAATCGTGTGGATCAACCCCCATACCTGATGTCAATCAACATTACCTTATAGTAAGGTACTCGACAACAGGATCGTTGTCAACTCTACGGGGGGACGAAGTGAAGTTGACAATGAAGTCCGTAAGGGAAGGGTGATAATGCCAAGACTCTCGAAAGCGCACAGACCATATGATCGACCTCACCTCTTGCACTTCCATGCATTGCGTCTAGTTCACGGCATCAGCAATTGACCGCGCTCACCACCATGCAGTCACTCAAACAAGCGTCAAGAGGCGTCAGGCAAGGTGCCCGGTCACTGAATCGCCAACAACCCCGCCGCTGGGCCCACGATGCTCACGATAGCACGCACCAATCTCCTCCAGCACCATCACATGAGTCCCTCGGGGTACGTCTTAGTCGCGCGGGCTCGCACCTCATCTTGTCAATGGCGTATTAACGCATGCATAGCGCGGCTTCTACATCACTGTCGGCTTGATCCCCGTCTCTCTCGCCCTTTACAAGCTCTCCGGGCAGAACACCGACAACCAGCCTTACTTCACACGCGTGCTCAACAGCTACGACTCATGGAGGCAGAACTGGGCGGACAGGAACGATTTGCACACACAAGCTGTCGAGCAGGCTGGTGCCGACAGAAATCTGTTCCTCAACTCACCTGGAACGAGACATGTCGATATCAAATTCCCAGAGTACGTCAATTCAGGTGGATGACCGTCGTTCATGGAACAAGATCTGCGGGGCTGCAACACGAGACGGAATATAGCGCATCCGCAAGCGATGGAGGCTGACAGCATTTACAGGGCGATCAACGGTGGTTCTCCATGGAACGTTCCAGCCGGACACGGCAGCGCCAATATTGACCAAGTCATTGCCAAATATCAGAAAGAGAACTACGAGGCAAACGAGAGGAAACACAAGGCGCTGCAGAACAACGAGATCAGGGGAGAGAAGCCATATCAGCCACCTCACGGTCGTTTTGGCGAGTCGATTCCAAGGCCTTCGTAGATATGTTTAGGGAAGGAATGAATATAAGCTTTCAAATTTACGTCTTGGTATATGTGGTGCTCTTGCAAGGTCATCGATGTGACGCATCTCCGTATATACACTTGGGCTCCCTAGCCGTAGAACGCCATACACCTGTCTATGCGATCTTTCTCGTGGTTCTCCGTCGCTTAAAATGACAAGCTCGTTCATCCTTACTCCTCACTTCTCCCCCGCTACCAATCCTTGTGCAGGTGCTGGTCCGGCAGACCTTACCGCGCTGTGGTGCGGCGCAGCAGCCGATGCCACTGGGGCGTCTGGGATCGGAACATCTTCGAAGTCGTCCTGTGCGACCGCGCGAATAGTGAATGCATCTGCAATAGTAGCGTTAGCCGAAGCAATGTATCAGAGACTGAACCACTCCACTCACAAACACTCATGGCGAAAGCAAAGATTCCCAGGCCTGTGAAAGCATTCCTGATCAGGTATGGTTGACGGGCTCTGTAGAGGGCTTGTGACGGCCGATTGCGGGCATCGTAATACGATGACTGGGGCATCCTTGGGATGGTCAGCTAGGCCAGTCAACCGACGCGAATGACACATACCGTGAGAGAGGCATCTTGTTGTGTTATGATTGAGACTCAAATCACCGTCATCGACATGTTCAAATGCGACTTCATGCCAAGCCATCACATGAATCCGACGCCGACTCTCTCAATGAAGCTGCACTTCCCCGACGCAGCGCTCTCCTTCTGTGCCATCTATACATCAACCGACAATTAATTCTTACGACCGGCAGTAGAAGCGGAAACATCACTCGACACTTTCGACACGTTGACACACTTGATTGCGCTGTTTACACAGATGGAGGTATCAGGCCCAGTCGTAGTTAGCTTTCCTTCAGTCGCGTGAGGCATCGCATCCGGACCCGACCACCATCGTAGACTCCTCTCCTGCTCCTGCGGCCATCATGACGTCCAGCAATGTCGCCGATACGATCAAGCAATTAGATCAAGCACGAAACCTTTGCCTTGCAGACCCGAATTCTCTCTACCCACAAATCGTGCCCGGTCTCACTCCAATCATCAAACCAGACGCCGAACTCGAACTAAGAAGATGGGGGACGAACTTCCTCGCAGAGACATTCGCGTCTCCTGTGCTGGCACCGGAGCACAAACAAAAGCTGAGCATACTGGTACTGGACGGTCTGAAGGGTTACTTGGATAAGCCAAAAGAAGACGCGGCGGTACTCAAAAGCGTGGTACAGACGGCAGCGAGCATATACCCTTATGTTTTTCGACACATGTGAGTGACACTTTTTCTCGACATAGGTCAATCGCATGCTCGGCGCTTCTGCATATGTAGAGACGCGCGTTCTTGATGTCTTCATGGACGGAGTGGCTTCCATAAGGACAAATTCTTACTGTAACTACAGCATATCAGATCCAAGCGATGCAGCGACATGGCAGAAAATGGTCGCCATCAAGACCAGCATTCTCCGCCGAATGGACAACGAACCGGCTGGCGTGCGACTGTGCTGCATCAAGTTCATTCAAAGTGTAGTCCAAGTGCAGACCCCTGGCATGATTGCAGACCCAAGAGTGCGTGATAACTCAGCTGAGAGTGTGATTCTGTCACTGACATCTCAGCGCCCCGAACAAAACGAGATATCATTGGCCTTGGTACCACGGAATCACCCCGTGATACCTCCGTCGAATTTGGAGGCCGAAGCCTCTGGTTTGCTAGACCGACTGCTCTTTGTCATTCAAGACAACAGCAGGTACGTGACCCTGTTTATATGCGTACGAAAGCTGCGTCTGACCGTTTGATAGCGAGGCCCTCATCGTCACAGCCACCCTAAACAGTCTTGGCTCCCTCGTGAAGAGCAGAGCTTCTGTCGCCAACAAGATTGTTTCCACCATCCTCAGCTTCAACCCATTTACGCTCGCACAAGCACATTCACCCATCACGGCAAAAGACAAAGTTCTTATCCGGTCTCTGACCAGGACTACCATGTCTTTTCTGGCAAACATACTAAAAAGGTAACTTTGTGCATCGAACAGATTTGCGACTAATCGTACTGACTTGAGATAGAGCACCCAACCATCAGCTTGCCGGACGCATTCAAGGTACCCTTGAGAGACTCAGGCACTCTCTGATGGAAGTATTTGACGAGACGAGTCGCAAGCGACCAGCACCTTCCGAGCCGACAGACGGCCTCTCGGATGCGAAACGCCAACGATTGGGCGCCGAAACACACCAAACATCTCAAGCGCCAAACACGTATCCTCCATTACCGCCTGGCCCAAACACATATGCACAGCTCTTCACGCTCACACGAGAAGCAAACGCAACAAACTTTGACGTCAAGGTCATACCGATCGATATTGTCATGCGCATCGTACCCGCGCTTCTTGCTTCTGTGGACAGAAGTAAAATGGACAACGCAATAAATGCTGTTAGGTCCCGATATTTGTCGTTATCGAAAAAACCGCAACCGCAGAATGCTCTGGCCGCAAGTAATGCAGCAACAGGCGTCGATACATCAGCTGCCGACGAAGACGACGACTACGAGCCCGATTACCCCTTTGAGAACAAGGAGCAGGTTCTCAACGATCTGGACCAGCAGGGCGGTGATGATGCGGCACCTTTGCAAGAGCCCGAAGTGGGACTTGGCGCTTTCAGTCTTCCACCTCCGCCGCCAATGTCAGAAGAAGAAACGATCGAACATAGTAAAGGCGCAGTCAATCGTGTCTTTGGGGCGCTCAGCACAATAGATGCGAGTGCATCGAACAACAAACAGCGACATGGTTACAACAGGCTCGCGGCCAGCAATCATGACAGAGATGCTTGGGTGACGGTGATATCAAGACTTGCGACAAGATCGGGTTCAGGCCTGTCGGTGAAGTCAGAGACACAGGCGATGTCTCGTGCGTTTTCCGCCAGTGACACAGTACGTGACGCACTATACCGATACGTCGTGGAGGACTTCCGGCGGCGAATCGATGTAGCCATCTGCTGGCTGAACGAAGAATGGTACAACGACCGCATTCAGACTCAGCAGTACGAAGCAGACAAGGGCAAGGACACCACTGACGGTGCCTCCCCGCCTATACCGCAATACGACAAGCAATTGCACAGAGTGCTGGATGGAATACTCCCTTTCTTAGACGCAAAGGACAAGTTCCTCATTCGATTCCTTTCAGAAATCCCCGCCGTCGACGAATCAGTCTTGAGTCGAGTCGTCAAGCTCGCAGCCGACCCGGAGCGCGTCATGCTCGCCGTCCTCGCTCTTCAGTATCAGATCATGTATCGACCTCCGATCAGAGAGCTCTGTCTCGATTCACTGGAAGCCATGGCGCGAGACCACTCTGACGCGCGGCCGAGCGTGAAGAAAGTGCTCGCCAAGTACAGGCCAGCGGCATTGGAGGATGGTGTGGTCAATGGCGATCCTGCGTCGAAGGTCGAGAGTGTCAAGGTTGAGGCGTAGAAAGCCGATCGGAATGAATATGATGAAGAAGTTAAAGAGGGAGAGGTCAGCGAGTATGATTCGGGTCACGGTACTTGCCTGGCAGAGGGGTGATGGCGTGCTGAAAGATTGACGTCGTTGATGCTCGCCGAGATAGCACTCCAATATGCAGACTCAGACCACTAAAGCCATGAAATATCAAGACACTCGAGAATCATCACAGATATTGAGCCAGTGCATCTATCATTCCCACTGAAGCGAGAGTCATAGCCCCCAGCGATCAGTAAACATACGCATCTAATCGAATCCATAAATTCATACTCCAGAACGCCGGTCCGTGAATAAGACAACTATCCTCCTCAGCAGGCTCATTCCTTTCCCTTCCTTGCCCATCCAAGAAGACACCTCCACCCAGCGCGTCTCGACTTGCCACTCTCCTCCAACGCCGCAGCGACCCGTCTGAGCACAGCCCCGGAATCATTGCCCATCTCCTTCGCCAGCGCCACATGCCACCTCTCCCACGCCCTCGCGCCCACCAAGCCCGTCATGGCGCGCACTGAGTCCGTGCTGCCCGTGACGGGGGGATCGTAGAATTCACCACCACTGTGCGGCGCGTCTGCGGAGGGTTTTGGCGGACGGGGTACGTGGAAGAACGCCGTGCCCTCCGCGGCGCTGGAGCTCGTGGTGTCGTTGCCACCGGCCGCGGCTCCGCACTTCCCCTTTCCCCGATCGACCCAGCGCGGCGTGACGTCGCCGACGGGCAGCACGATCCACGCGCGCTTGACGTTCTCAAATCCAGCTCTGCGAAGACGCGGCAGAAACGTCTTGCTCGGCGCCGGGTCGTAGCCGTGTACGCGCAGATTGAATGCGAATTCCACGCTCAGGGCGTGAGCTAGTGGTGATGGGTGCAGCAGCTCGCTGTCTAGGAGGTTGAATTCGAGGTAGCCGCCTGGTTTTAGGACGCGGTGGAATTCGGAGAGGAGGGTGTCGTAGGAGGTGGGCGTGGTGGTGGGGG
>Ga0058702_10000052_pt1 | contig 135850 bp, 115 predicted proteins | sample AgamicOrSfe_FD_83781 | JGI IMG/M metagenome (GOLD analysis project Ga0058702, IMG submission 83781) | Agave microbial communities from Guanajuato, Mexico - Or.Sf.e | ecosystem: Host-associated > Plants > Phyllosphere > Phylloplane/Leaf | place: Guanajuato, Mexico | collected 2012-05-30 | reverse complement strand
GAGGGATACTGGGTCGATGGGGAGGGACAGAAGGTCGAGGGATTGGTGAAGTTCACGGTCCGCGATTTTGAGAGCGCACCTATGACGGAGCGCGAGAGGGGGTTTGTGAATATTGAGGGTACGCTTTTGAGTCAGGAGGAGGACCGCAAGGTTGATGAGGAGATCAGGGAGAGGATGCGGGATAAGAACAAGAGCAAAAAGGGCAGTAGGAGGTAGGACGCTGGTTCGTCCTGGGACATGAATAGGCAATGATTGAAAAGTAATGCATGTGTATTGTATGCAACGATACGCCCTATAACGTCTACACTTTATAGCTCGTCGTGAGGCTCTTCGGCCTTGGGCTCCTCATCCTTCTGGTCTCCGCCCTTGGCAAGGTATTTCGCTTCTTCCTCCCTGACCATGTTCAGGATGTACTGCTCGTCCTCGGGCGACAACTTGCCCTCGGGCTCGGGCGTGAACTCTGGAATGTCTCTCGACTTGGTAGGCGTGGAGCTAGACTTCTTGGTCGATTTCGACTTCTTGGTGTCAGCCTTCTGTTGTTGTTTGGCCTGCTCGAACTTTCTGTTCATCAGCCTGTTGACAAAGTCATTGAGGTCGTTCGCTTTGGCCTCGATTTCTTTTGCGAGGACCTTGGGCGTCTCGTACGCAGTCAGACTCTTGAGCGATGGGCCATTCTCTTCGTACCACTTATTGGCCGCGTCATATTTCTCCTTGAGCTCATCCCAGTCCTCCCAGGTGTATGGTGCGAACATCTTTGGGTGCTCGAAAGCTGGTTTAGACGGTGATGGAGCAGCGTCGTCTGCTGCGTCACCATCCGATGAGGAAGACTTCGGCGATGCGGCAGCCTCTTCTGCTTCCTTGGCCGCCTCTTCCATCTTCTTGATCTGATCAGCGACACCGGCGACCATCTGCTTGGTTGTGTTCAGAACTTTTTCAACACCCTCAATCGCCGCTGGACGAGACAGCGCCTCTTTCTGTCGAAGCTGCACAGGGTCCACAAGTCCTCTGAGGTCGCTAAGCTTGGCCTTGAGAACATCGGTAGGAGCAGTCGCGCCTTCGCCGTAGAGCCACTCGCTGGTGGAGCTGAGAAGAGATGTGAGCTTCGTACGAGCATCCTCGGTGGATGCTTGCTCGAAACCAACGTCAGTCAGGAGGTCTCTAGCACGGTAGGTGAATGCCTCGAGAACGTTCAAAGCCTCCTCTCTCTGGATGCGAGCCTTGTCAGAACGGTCGAAAGCGGCCAGTCGCTCTCTCATGCGCGCAAGATCCTCGGCCGATGGTTGAATGAGGTTCTTTGGTGTCGTACCGAAGTCAATGTTGATAGTCTCAGTTCGCTTCTTTGGCTTGGCATCTTTCGCCGCAGCAGAAGACGCAGAAGCATTAGCTGACTTGGTAGAACTGGATCCAGCAGTGACTTGATCCGTCGAAGTGGCTGCTTCGTCTTCCTTGAGTGGCTCCTGGTCGCCCTTCTTACCTCCAAATCCGAAAAGGCCCTTTACCGAGTCGCCGATACCACCGGCTTTGGCAGCACCATCGACTTCACAGCTAACAGTACCGCTAAGCACTTCAGGAATGTCGTTGACGGGGTTGAGGCGCAGGTTGAATTTGGTCGAGATGTCGTCCTTGCTGCAGCCAAAGTTGACCACGAGCGCAGCGACAGAAGCGGTCAAGTTGCGAGTCTGGATTTCGACAATCTGTCTGTCAGATCCATCGACTTGCTGGTAAAGGCCAAAGACAAAGTCCTCCTTATCCTTGAAAGTGAGCTGCTTGGCAGTGCCCATGGCTGATGTCGGCACGAAGACCTTTTGTTGGCGCTGTTTGCTATCTGTCTGGTGAGTGAAACCAGCAGCGTAAGTAGCAGCGTCGGCATCTCTGATCTCCTTGACCTTGAAGCTCGGACTGAGACCAGCAGCCTTGAAGGCAGCACCAAAAGCAGCAGATTCATCAGCGTTCACGTTGGATCGAACCTCGGTCGACTTGCCAGCAATTGCCTCCAGTCTCTCGCGAACAAATGGAGTGCGGGTCATACCACCGTGCATGATAATCGAATCCAAGTCGGCGACGGTAAGTTTGGCGGCTTCCAAAGCCTGTCTGACGGGCTTCTCGACTCGGTCAGCAAACTCCGAGGCCATCTCTTCGAATTGAGTCCTTGACACGACCGTCTTGAAGTCAATGTCCTGGTATAAACCCTCAAAGCTCGACCTAACGTCAGAGTTGGCGCTCAAGACCTGGCGAGCCCTCTCTGCCTCCCTCCACAGCTTGGAAGCAGTACGTCCATGCTCTTTCACTTCTGACGCAGAGATACCTGCAGTCTTGACCGAAGACATCTTGGTAAATTCATCAACAATGTGGTCTACCAGCAATCCGTTCATGGCGTTGCCACCAAGAGCTCTGTCCCAGCCAGCGCCGACGACAGTGACTTCTTGAATTGTCTTGTTGTATCTTCCAATGTCCTTGACGTCTTTTCCTTGGAAGCGCAGAACAGTGGCCGTGGTCGAGCCTGCCCCCATGTCAAAGATGAGGTGGTATTCAGGCTTCCCTCCTTTGCTGACATTCGAGAACTCGCGCTTGACAGCATAGTCTACACCGACAGCCAGTCCATCACTGATCAGACCCATGAGGTCGATACCAGCCAAATCTGCCGCCCTCTCGACTGCTCTTCTCTCCTCAGCGGTGTAGAAAGAAGGAATGGTGATGACGGCCTCGGTGATTCTGCTTCCCTTTCCAGCCATGGCCTCTGCGTTGGTTCTGATGTTCTTCAATTCCATAGCGAGAAGCTCTTCGACACTCCATGGAAGCTCCTTGTCGCTGAAAGCGCTGCCAGACTTGATCAGTGTAGTCCCTCTCTTCTCAGCCGACTGGACTTTGATCGCTGGGTGGGCTGCTTTGTATGTATCGACAATCGAGGCATCGTCTGGAGTCAATCCTAGAAGAGGCTTGAGATGGGTATAGACATCCCCTGGAAATCTACCACCAAGGGCCAATGCATCACCACCGTACAGTCTCTCCGGGAAGTGGCCGAGTTCGACAGGCTTCTTGGTATCCGGCTTGAATGCGACAACACTAGCCTCCTTTCTCTTCGAGTCTTTCGTCAGAACGATATCGAGAGGGGTTCCTGGCTTGACAATGGCGGCTTTGATGAAGTTGGTACCTAGATCGATTCCCAATACCGCGGACGCAGCAGAGGCTGTGGACGTGAAGAAAATCAGGAGAAGAGGGAAAACCACGGCGAGCGATGGGCTGCTCTTTCGAGAAGTGAAGGATGTCCGCATGTTGATAGCAATGCTTCGGCGCAACTCAGTAGAGCCCGCAATAAGTGATCGTGGGGTGGTCGTCCAGCAATCTCGAGATCAAAACCGAATGTAGAGAAGGAAGGAACAAGAAGAGTTCAAGATGAGTGACACGTCTTATGGGTCTTGATTGTGGAGACGCAACGATATGCTTGGTGTTTCAAGAAGATGAAGGGTCTATAATAATTTGGAGGAGCTGCCACTTGTTCTCCATACTTTATCCGCTTTCACCACCGAGACGTGTCACGTCAGAACCCGAACTAATTTGAGCACGAAAATTGTTATCCTGTGATCTGATCATGCAATTCGAGAATGCTCATAGGTACACAGCTGTATCTACGCCTCAGACTGGATCAATAATTAGATAATGGAGTGCTCGCATGATATCTCGAATTATAAGCACCAGTGACACCTCTCCCAAACATTTCGCCGCAGATCAGCGGCACGGGAATTTCGGCCCGTCGCGCCGCTCGTAGCCGACGAGTTCTGGAAGGAGCATCCATCTTCACATGCGAATGTGAAACTTCTCCATCACGTTGCGACTGATAACACTATCCTTCGGTACAACAGAGACTATCTGACGTACATCGCTCTAGGAGCCGACGGCCGCCCATCATGGATTTCGCTTCTCTCATGTCGGCGCAAATCTCCAAGGCCGGCTCACCAGCGCAAGGAGCAGATGGTCAGAAAAAGTATCTGAAACGATCAGAGGTCGAGGCGCAGAGGCAAGCAGCATATGAGGCTGAGCAGAGAGCGGAAGAAGAGGCGAGACTAGCACGTCTGGCGAAGAAACGCAAGCTTGAAGATGACGAAGCTGAGCGAGACCGCGTACGAGAAGAGAAGAAGAGAAAGCTCGCAGAGGAAAGTCGGAGGATACAGGAAGAGGAGGAGCGCAAAGAGGAGCAGGCGAGGCGAAAGAGATTGGGGCTACCAGAGCTACCACCGAAAGATTCGACAAGCGGTACACCTTTACCGGAGGGCGAGGAGGACATCGACGACGACGACGACCTCGTTCGCAGATTACGAGAGATCAACGAACCTGCGCAGAAGTTTGGAGAAAGCCATGCTGCCCGATTACGAAGGTACAAACGTATCACACAGAAAGCTATCGCGCCAAAGATGTCCAAGGGCCCGATACCGACAACACTGGAATTAGTGCCTGAGGCAGAAATGAAGGTACCTGACACCATTCCATCTGAACCAGAGAAGCGGACTTTCCTACTCAGACAGCTGGCCTCTTACTTCACCATGGTGTTCGAAGAATGGCAGATCGCTCTTTCGCGACGCGATGCAGAAGTCAAGGCAACTTCGTCAGGCAAAGCGGCGTACAATGCCATGGTCCTAGCCCGTGACAATATGGTGCCGCTTTTCCGAAAGCTCGAGACAGGAGAGCTGGAAAAAGGCATTCTAGATCCCGTCGTGGAGATTGTGAGATGCTGTCAGAAGCGAAGATATGTCGATGCGAACGATGCCTACTTGAGATTGAGTATCGGAAAGGCGGCATGGCCAATCGGTGTCACCATGGTTGGTATCCACGAAAGATCTTCGCGAGAAAAGCTACACGAGACCGACAACGCTGCGCACATCATGAGTGATGAGATTACCCGAAAGTTTTTGCAGAGCATCAAGAGATGTTTGAGCTTCGCTCAGACAAGATGGCCTCCAGACGATCAGCTGCAGCTCATGGGCTGATGTTGATACATAATATCTAATTAATACTTCTCAATATCCTGATGCCTTGTGATCAATCTATATCATCTTTTGCCTTGCTCGGTTAGAGTTTATTTTGTCAAAACCCCGAGCGATATCGATTTCTCCGACCTCTTCATCAATCGTGCTGATTCTTCGTGGCCTCCGCTATACAGCACGAGCAGCCTACACAATATCACACCATTCCAACCACAGTACATTTGAGAGCCTGGCACCTTTTACCGTGTCAAAGCACAAAGACCCTCGCTGTCATCATATGACCGACCTTCAGAAGATCGGAAAGCATGCATGAAATCGTCACACTACAATTTGGCCAGCAAAGTAACCATATTGGCACACATTTCTGGAATGCTCAAGTACGTCAACGTTACTATATCCAACATTTCTACCAATATTCCCTGTCTTGCAATCTTCATGACGAGTCCTCATCATTCTAAAACCGCAGCTGACCAAAGTGCAGGAATCATACTTCACATACGACGCACAAGAAGAATCACCGGTCGATCATGATGTACACTTCCGGCCAGGCGTAGGCTCTGACGGATCAGAGACATATACGCCCCGCACTGTGATATACGACTTGAAAGGCGCTTTCGGTACTCTGCGTAGAGAAAATGCGCTCTATAGCGTTGAGGATCCCGGAGGCGAATCTGCATCAACTCCATGGAGAGGGCCGACCAACATCATCCGCGAGACACCGATAGTTCAGAGTGCCTATCAACAACATCTTGACCAAGGCCAGGAGCCGCCTCCTCTCTCTACCTCAAGTGTCCGTTTCTGGTCCGACTACAACCGATTGTTCTATCATCCGCGGTCTATCGTTCAGTTGCATGAATACGAGCTGAATTCCACCATCCTACCATTCGAGCGCTGGCACACTGGCGAAGAGCTCTTTTCGAATCTAGACAAGGAACATGATTTGCTGGACCGCGACCTTCGACCTTGGCTCGAAGAATGCGACCAACTACAAGGTGTCCAGCTATTCACCAGCGTAGATGATGCTTGGGGAGGGTTTGCTGCAAGATATCTCGAACGCATACGGGATGAGTTAGGTAAGACAAGCTTGTGGGTTTGGGGGAGTGAAGACCACGGCAGAAAGTCAAGGGCAAGTGTTCCTTCCAGCTCGCAGACGGCCAAGACTGACCAGACACCAGGAAAAGCAGATGTTGCAGGCGGCTAATGTAGCTCGCTCTATCTACGAGATCTCACCACAAGCTTCCATGTACATTCCAATCACTACCAGCCCGTTATCGCTGCCGTCATACGTTCATGGCTTCGATTCGTCGTCCAAATGGCACTCCTCCGCACTCCAGATGTCCGCGCTGGAGACGCTTACTTTACCGTCTCGCCTCCGCACCACAAACTCTGCTCGTCAGACTCTCGCCTCGTTTGAAGCGACCTTGAATAACGACGGCAAGCGCCTGATCGCGAACCTGGCATCGAGCGCCACCGATCTTTCGAAGCTCTCCGGCCTATCGAACGGACATTCCGGCAATGACAGCCGCATGAATGGCTATGACGAAGACGAGGCGCCGGGCAGCAAAGGCAAGCTAGATATCGACTTCACACCCCCACCACCGTCTTTCGACCCGACAGCGCGGCGGGAGAGGATAACGCAGGGCGCTCTTTTCGGCGCCGTCAAATCTCTACGCGGCAAGTGGCTTTCCAGCCTCGAGATCGAAGAGATAAATATCGCCGCTCGCGACCGCTTCGGGTCTGGACCAAGGATCACCACACATCAGACAGACCTGATGCTGCCCGTCTTGGACAGCTATCCAGGCATATTCGATTTCGGCAAAGGAAGTGTGAAAGAGGTCGCCCTACAAGCTTCTCTGAGCACAAACGTCGGAGTCGCGAAGCGGATTCGCGCACTCGAACGAGCAGCTCGACCGCTCTTCGGCGTTGAAGATAGGGAGGTGCTCTGTGACGGACTGATCGGTATCGCAGAGGAATACGAAGACGGCTGGAGCAGCGACGAGGAAGGCGACGAAGACGAGGAATAGACAACCGCCTTTTCATCAGCATCAGCTCGAATGAATGTAAAAAATGCATTGACCTTTCTGTATATTACCAGGCCCTAATAAGTCATCCCCAAGCCTGGTCCATCCAATACCCTCACGAATAGAACCAATACTGCGCCGCATACGGCACCTCGAAAGCGCTCGGCATACCGACACAACTCTCCGGCGGATTCCCACCCGCCGTCTGCACACGATACACCTCCTTGAGAACCGTGCCATTCCCATCCAACGCGCACAACTTCAACCACGCAACAGCGCCATCGCCCGTGCCACCGACGCCTTTCATAGCACCAGCCGGCGCGGCGGACGAATTCGTCTTCTTGAACGCGCCCATACCGTAATCGTGCGCCTGCGTGTCGAGGTTGAAGAACGGCGTCGTGGCGTTAAGGAAGTAGTGGTGGCCGGAGAGGTCGAAGAAGGACTGAGAGGGTCGAGATGGGATGCTGGGGACCGGTACGTCGAGGGCGATTTGTGGCAGGATGCTGATCAGAGCGGGCGCGAAGGCCGCGAGGCAGGTTATGTTGAAGAGGGAGGCGACGGCGCCGATGGCGGTTGGGATCGAGGTCGTGTTGGTCGTGTCGCAGGTGTAGTTCTGTGTTCCGCGGCCGACGGCGATGTGTGATAGTGTCAGCCCTTCTGAGGCTGGAGGAAGAGGTGTTGGTGCTGTTGCTGTCAGTTTTGATCGGCCCCGGTAGATGAGAGGTGCTCGTACCGGTGGGTAGCGAGACCTGGCTGAGATCGCATTCACACTCGGTCCCCTCCGCTATCCTTCTGCTGAAGTCGATGAAGCTTTTCTTGTGTTCTGTACCGGGCCAAGCGGGATGTGAAGCTAGCGGCGAGGCAGTGACAGACAAAACCACCACCAACATCGACGCGAGAGCGAGTCGTACCATCGTTGCAGACTGTTGAACCAGTAGAAGAAAGAAAAGACACTGCCTGGATTGTGTGATAGATACTTCTAACTAGTCGCCAGGAATGTGTGTGACATAGAATAAAACAAACACAAGCACACCTCAATCACCTACCGTCTGTTGGTTCGTCTATATATTCACCGCACGACAAACAATTGATGTAGGACATGGCAGGGGTCACCGAGCACAGAAGAGCGCTTAATGTCGAGAATAGAAACCTGTGCAGCTGTGGTGCAGGACAAGGTTGGTGTTGATTGGAAGAGCATGCATGACGGCCCGCGACTTGCAGCGGACTGGAGCATCTCCAGGCGTGGCGCCGCCATCTTCAATTGTACAAACAACAGGACCATCTCTCGCTCGTTACAGTTCGTCATTTCGGGACTGCGCAATCAATTGGCTAGAAAAACAACCACGAGCAGCCAACACTGCCCGAACATGCTCGTGGTATCACAGTCGGCCAGGGAGCAGTGACACGATCGCCTCAGCACCGAACCTGTACCACACCACCCACCACGATCATGCCACCCTCACCACCACGCAAACAGCAAGATGTCTTGCATATGCAAGCGCCATCCGATGCACGCGCGGAACCTTGCGTTATCAAGCTAATTAGCCCTTAATTGACCAGTCATGGTTCTATTTTCGCCCTTTATGGAGACACAAGACCGGGATGATTTTGCCGGGCGCTTAGAGCAGAGATAATCTACACGACCAGCCGAATCTCGTGATCGAACCGTTCGAGCGGCAGTTGCCAGCCTCGGTGCCGTAGTCGCTACCTCGAGCTCGATAAGGCTGGATGTGGCACCATTCGCGATTCGATAACTGCGCTCGAGCACTGGTGGACGACAAGTTGTCTATACAGATTTCGTTATTAACTTACTATACCAGCCACCTACGACGAGTCCAGTCCCTCTTGCTGCCACTGCGTGCCAGGATCACCACCAGCACGAGCGCCAGCTGCCGCCGCACCCGCCGCCATCGACTGACCAAGATATGCCGAGTGTTGCTCGAGATCCGCTGTTCCCATCCAATACAGCAGGACGAAGACCATCATGTGTAGTCCAACGCAGTACAGAGCAAACACGTTTCTGCTCGTTCGTGTCGCTAGTACCATTCTTGTAATCTGGTAAACGATCCTCTCGGGCAACGTCATGCGCTTTAACGCTCGCGCTGATTCTCGGCCGCGGAATGCCGCAAAGGGTGAAATATTCGACTCGTAGGCGGATCTGTATCTGTCCGTTGAGTCGGATCCGATCTGTATCGTCGACGGGTTCGGATTCGCCGAAAACGAAGACGCAGACGCCGTCGGTCTGTTGTATGTCGACACGTATCGTGTCTTTTCGTAAAGATTGAGGTTGTCTTTTTGCAGCGAGGCCACTTCTGATCTCAGCGACGAAACGCTCTGATACGCTTTCTGGAGCTCCGTTTCCATCTCGGATATCTTCTTCTTGAAGCGGTCCCTTTGCGCTGTCACCATTGGTAGGATTCCAGACCCACCACCCATACCTTCACCGCCCCGAAGTGAATCTAGCGTACTTGGTGATCCTCTGTTACCATCGAATCCGGATATTATTGATGATGTTGGCGATGTTGCGCCTCCGCGTCTGCTGGCGTAAGCTGATTTCGGGTACCGCGAGGTATATGTGCCAGCGACAGACATTGCTGAAGGATCGAATGCGTTGGCCGCGGCAGTTTGAGCCTTCTGCAGGTCGTTCTCCAAGGTTGCATTGAGATTTTGTGATTTCTCCAATTCCATGTTGGTACTCGAGAGATCGTTCTGTAGTTCTTCGAACTGGGCCTGCAAGTCTCGATGTGATATTCTGAGCTCGGTGACCTCGTTCCCGAGTTTCTTATTCCGCGCCAGCAAGAGTTGCTCTAGTGATTCGCCCTTTCCGGAGCCATTAGCCTGGCCATCCACTTCCTCAAGGTCTGCGTCTTCTCCAGTTGCAAATTCGACTGTGCGTAGCATTTCGAGCTCCTGTTTGACCTCATCATAGTCGCTATATCTTTCGATCTTCTTGCGCAGTGATTCCCGGTCATCGGTCAAGGCTGAAATTTCCCGCTCCAGTGATCTCATTCTACTTTCCAATTTGCCTTGCTCGGAACCCTTTTCGTACCTCGCTGCATCCAACTTGCGCAAGAGTGACGAGTTTTCGGACCGTAGTCGTAAGAAAGCAGGATCATCCTCAACAGACGTGGTTTTCTGAGAGTTTCCAGTTTGAGAACTCGCTTGCGCCAACTCCAGCCGAAGTTGCTCGTTGCGTGCTTGTACTTCCGACAAACGGACATTGGCCTTGTCCAGCTCCGAGTTGAGAATCTCAAGTTCGGCTTCGGCAGCATTTCGCGACGGTGCTCCCTGGTTGTCTCCTTCGGCCTTTTCCAGTCGTTGCGAAACCTCGTAGCTTGCTTTTAATTCGCGGAGGAGCCGATCTTGGTTCTCGACCTTGTCTTCCAGAGAACGCTCCTTCGATGTCCAATTGTCTTCCTTCTCCTTCAAGACCTGTGCCCACGAGTCTTGAATCTCCGTGATCTTCGAATCTTGATTCGTCTCGGATAATTGTCTAGAACTTCTTTCTACCTCGAGCCGCTTCTCTGTCTCTTCCAACTGTGATGTGAGTCTGGTGACGGTTCCCTGAAGATGCCTGTTCTCGTTCTCCAACCGAGGTACTGTTTCTTCGGCAGTGACCAGCGACTCGATGGAGGCCTCCAAGAGGGGGTACGGATCAGGTGCATCAGACAAGGGCGTGTATGCCGAGAGAAAGGCGGACGATACTGTCTTTGACTGGTTCGACAAAAGATCAATAAAGTTCTGGTATGCCTTTAATAGGCCTTTGATCTCAGCGAGCTTCCCCGAGTCGTCCAATTTTCGGAAGTCTTTGGTCTTTTGAGCGAGATCCTTCCTTTGTACAACTGACTCTTTTTGATGTTCTACTAGATCAGCAGCTGCAGCGTCGAGATTCGAAACGAGGTGTGTCAAGTCGAGGTCTGTTTCAGTGTCAGGATACCATCGTCCTATGGCGATTACGGCCAGATGATCTTACTTCTCCATGCTGCTATTGCTTGTTGAAAGCCATTGCCTTCTGTAGCCTTGACAGCCAACTCGTCATTACCAACATTGTCCTTGATCACTCTCAACTGCGGTGTGTCGTCTTGTCCAGCACCAGGTGCTGCTTGGGTGTCTGCCGATTCCGCAGACATCTCGCCTTACCGTCGCATTCGGTGTGCTAGATGTGAGATAGGTAATAGACTTGCGAGATTTGTCGTATTATTAGACAATCGGCAAGTAACTAAAAGCAAGTTCTCATGTAGTAATGTCGCAGGAAGAGTGTGGCCTCGACCTCCACGCGTCTAGTTGCCAAGTCCTGCGGAGGAGAGCATGTGAAGGGAAGCTCGATTCCTGGGGATACCATGTCGCTTCTTGTATACGATGCAACTACTATCGACCTTTCAACAATGACAATCGAATGCGACATGTCATGATGTCTGTTCACTCAAGATCAACATGCAAGCAGGAGGTAATGGACACGAGTCCAATCACGCTGCAAGCGATGATGCTGCCTACCTATTTCGCGAGGTGATCAGCAATGTACCACTCTCCGCAGAAGGAGATAATGAACGTCTTTACATAACGTGCGTCGAATACTGGGATGGAAACCTCTATATTGGCACATCCGGCGCCGAATTGCTACACTTCGTGTCGTTACCAGCCGAAGAAGGGAGCGAATCCGACCAACCCACCTTGATCCTGGCCTCAAGACTAGAACCACCATTCACCACGAAATCAGACTCTCCTTACCACACTCCCGGTGTTCAACAGATTTTAATTCTACCATCGGTCAGCAAGGCTTGCATCCTCTGCAATGGAACGCTGACCTTCTACACCCTTCCGGAATTGAGCCCAGCTTACCGAGCGATCAAACAGCCTGATTGTGCTTGGGTAGGAGGATTGGATCGGGATCTGGAGGAAGAGGAGCAGAACGGCGATGATACAGTGGCGTTGCTTCTTCTGAGGCAAAGACTCCGCTTGATCCGCATTGGAGATCAAGCGCGCAAGGTCAGGGACATTGAGCTGCCAGGATGTGTCAATGTCGAGCGCCGTGGTGATTTGGCATGCGTTGCAGATGGAAAGGCATACTCTCTTCTGGACGTTGTAAATCAGCAAAAGATCGACCTGTTCCCAATCTCGACGGCTGTGGAAGCGCTCGACCGTAGCGTCAGTCCTGCCGAGGATGCCAGACCTTCTTCAACACGTCAACCCTCGCGGAGTTTTTCGAGTCGAAGTCCTATACGCAACAGGATAGACCCACGAGGTCACGAAAGGATAGCTAGTCTTGGGTCTGGTCCACGAAACACGGATAGACTACGGCCTGACAGTCCTTCAAAATGGCCAGCTCGCGCGTCATCACGGGAGAGTATTGGGAGCAGCCCTCTAGGCACTCCGACAAGAGGGAAGAGTCCTGCTTCCGACAACCAGGATAGACCCCTGCCACCTCCACCAGCTGAAGATGAAACTCAGGAGTCGACTCCGGAAGACACTCGACCTCTGGTTCCCCACATTGCGAGCCCAACTCCCACGGAATATTTGCTGACAACCGGCACAAACTACAGCGAACCTGGTGTCGGAATGTTTGTGAACTTGGACGGCGATGTGGTGAGAGGAACCATTGAATTCACTACGTACCCGGAGTCGCTTGTGCTTTCACGAGGTGGAGATTCAAATATGCCAACAACGCCCACGCCGAACGGATCGACCGGTGAAGGATACGTGCTGGCCATTGTCAGACCACGTTATGCGCAGAAGAGCGTCCTCCAGATCCAGCGCTGGGATGTCGATCCGAGTGAGCAACACGCCAGCAGAAAGATCATTCCTTTACCTATTCCGGACTCGGATGTCTCGAAATCACAGTACTGCGTTAAGTTGAAGAACCCGTTAACGAAGTCTGCTCTTGGAGTACCTGTAGTGACTCAAGCACTCAGCTTGCGACGCTTGCATTTGCGGGAACCTTCTGGGACAGACATCGAGACAGATGAGAAGCGCATAAAAGACGAGGATCGTTTGTTCTCCCGCTTCGCGACGATTCCTGTCTCTACCCTTTTGTTCGCCGGGACTACTGTCTGGTGGTTGATGCAAAATCCTTTATTGTTACAGCTGGACACCAGTCTGAACTATGGTTTTACTTTTGCCGATGCCGATAAACCTGTCATATCGCGCGAGAAGGTCGAATCTGCTTTCAACAGGCTCCGCAGTGAAGAAGCCACAGACGAGCTTGGATTCTTGACTCTAAATTACATTCGACAAAAGGCATCCATGCTTCTATTGATGGACTTGCTCCTGAAGACTGCTGACGGCGTCATTGCTTTCGAAGGCGATAAACGCTTCACTCAAGACGCTTTGATCTCCAGCGATGTTGAACCACGGATCGTTCTGTCGATCATTCCCGGACTGCGGTATGAGTCGATTGAAGGGCCTGGTGGTATCTGGACCCCCGGTGGTATCCAATCGAGCATCCAAAAGTTCAGAGACAGTGACGTTCTTAGCAGTATCACTCAAGACGCTCACGGACCCTACGGCGATAACTTGCTGCAAGTCTTGAAGCAATACCTACTGGCATGGAGAAGAAAGAAGGGTTTCGGCAGTATTGCAGACCAGGAATATATCTTCCAAACTGTAGATGCCGCACTGCTCCATGTTCTCTTGCTTCTGGACCAGTACAGCCCATCGGGACCTGCCACAACAGGCTCGTTACGCGCAGAGCTGAACGACATTGTTGATCGTGGTGTTGATTGTTTTGACAGAGCGATAGCACTGCTCGAGCAATACAAAAGACTTTACCTCCTAAGTAGGCTATACCAAAGCCGCAAGATGGTCGCTCAAGTCCTTGCGACATGGCGACGTATACTGGATGGTGAGCCAGATGAAGGTGGTGAGCTGATCGACGGAGAAAACGACCTTCGAAAATACCTTGCTCGTATCAAAGACGTCAATCTCGTGACCGAGTACGGAACTTGGCTTGCTAACCGCAATCCAAAGCTCGGTGTGCAGATCTTCGCCGACGATTACAGCCGTGTCAAGTTTTCACCGACAGAAGCGGTTGACCTTCTCAAAGAGAGAGCGCCCGGCGCCGTGAAAGAGTACCTCGAGTACCTGGTCTTTGGCAAGAATCAGGTCCAATACGTGAACGAGCTCATCGCTTTCTACCTCGATACTGTGATAACCGAAATATCCTCCTCATCTACGACTCGTGATCTTCTCAAGAACACGTACGAGACATACCGCGCTTTGCAACCACCGAAACCGACCTACCGACAATTCATCGCCGATAACGCTATCGACGCTGACTGGCATCGCAACCGGCTGCGACTGTTGCAACTTATAGGAGGGAGCCACGGCGCCGCATCTCGCTACAATGTCGGCACGGTCGCCGCCCGGTTGGAACCATTCTCCGACGTCCTCGTGCCAGAGATGATCATCCTCAACGGCCGTCGCGGACAACACATCGAAGCGCTACGGCTCCTGACGCACGGTCTCGGCGACTACGACACGGCGATCCGATACTGCCTGCTCGGCGGCTCGAGCATCTTCGACCCCTCCTCGGGCCTACTGCCCAACGACGCACTACCGTCGAAGACGCAGCAAGAAGCGCTGTTCCGGCACCTGTTCAACGAATTCATGAAACTCGACGACTCAGCCGCGCGACTGGAGCGCGCGACAGAACTCCTCGAGCGCTTCGGGCCGTGGTTCGACGTCGGTGATGTCCTGGCCAGCATCCCGGATGACTGGCCCGTGGATGTGTTGGCCGGGTTCATCGTGCACGCGCTGCGGAAGCTGGTCAGCGAGCGGAACGAGACTGTGGTGCTGAAGGCGCTGGCGGGCGCGCAGAACCTGCGACGTGCGAATGAGGTCGTGGAGAAGATCGAGGGGTGCAAGCCTGTTGTGCAGGATAAGGATGAGGGCAGGGGCGGCGACAGTGCGTATGCTAGTATGGGCAGTGAGGTGGATGATTTAGGTGCTGCTGTGCAATGAGCGCGGAGGTAAAGGATAGACCGTAGATATACCCATGCATGAACACGTACACGTACAGCCATATCTTCAGCTTCTCGAGGTCCGATGTCGGTAGGGCCTGTACAGCGAATATTGCTTTATATACTGGTCACGATGCGGAAATCTCATACTGCGGCTCTGGTATCACACACAATTATAGACGACGGCGAAAATGTTGTAACGCTTCCAAGAAGTGATATTCATTCGGGAGGTAATCAAACCTCTCGTCGAGCCCGCGACTAGACACGTGCCCCGGCCGCAGCAAAAGAATCAAGACGCTTCCAGCGCCAACCTCTCGTCCTTATCAAGAACGTTCCTGAGTCTCAGGCCCTCGATCCTGCGTCCCTCCTCCCTAACCGCCTCCAGCCGTTCCACACCCATGACAATCTCCTGCACATGCATCTCGAGCGGCAAATCAGCTCTGACGCCCACGGTCTCAGGCCTCGCGACTCTCTCCCTCAGATCCTCGAGATTCGCAGCAATGGCCTGCAGCTTGATGATGGTGCCGCTGACGTGCGCCCACGCCAGCTTGCGGTACTGGCCGACGTCGCGCAGAACCGCCATCTGGCGCTCGTACTTCTGCACCGTGGCTTTGTTGCCGCCGAGTTTGGTCCACAGCAGGCTGAAGAGCTCGTCGCTGGTGTCTTTGGCGCGGATGCCGTCGCGCATCGCGATGCCGGCGATCAGGTCCAGGCGGTCGTCGAGGTTGTTGAGGATTTGCAAAAGGGCTTGCGCTTCGAGGATCAGCGTCTGGATCTGCTCTTCAATGGCAGAGGTGTGTCGCACGTATTGGTCGAATAGCACGTCTTGCGTCATGTGTGGTGTGGCTGAGAAGGGGGAGAAGATGTTCAGGTGCTTGGTTGCGAAGCGGGTTATGCTTCCTTGACTTGCTTCGGTTGAGGCGATGCCGTCCAGGACTTGTAGAGTCCATCGGTTGGTCGTGAGGATTCTATCCACTGCTCGACCGATCCGGGAGTTGTACTTTGTCAAGTCATTGGCCGCTTGACGAGCGGTGTCGATAAAGCCGCTAAATTCGAAGACGAGTTCATTGCGGGAAGGGAGAGTGGAGTATTGCACAACGTGCTTGAGGTCGCGAATGGAGGCTTCGGATCGCTTCATATCCAGGGGTAGTGATGCGCCGCCGGCGGATGTGGTAAGCACGTCTTCGAATGCTGCCTGAGCTGACACGAGCTTGTCAAACTCAACAGGAGCGACAGCGCCGGTGTACTTGGCTGTCTCGCAGAATGGAAGATTTAACAGACTTGATCCAGGTAATCTGCATATCGGTGACAGCGCCTTCAAAAAGCTGGTGGTAGCGAGATTCCGTGCCATAATCAAGCCTCCCACGAGCAGATACAGCATAAGCGCATATGCGATCAGTGGTCGAGCATAATGAGCAGCGAGACCGAAGATGGATATGACATAGCTCAGAGTCGGCGACACGACGTTGGTCCAAATTGCTGCTGGAACGCTACCTCCCTGCTTCTCCTCGGCAGGCATCTTTGCAGCATTTGCTGCCGGTCGACGTTTCTCGTACCATGATCCTGGTTGCGACTGCGAGCTCGACTGGCGTAATGGCTGCGATGAGGCCGGCGTCCGTCTTCGTGGTTGACTCTCCTCCATCTCATGCTGAACGGATGGCATGACAAATGATGGCTGCTCAAGTACCTGTGATGAAGCAGGAGTTCGTCTTCTGGCGCTGGAAGTCTGAGCGGAAGCCATCATACTGCCTGATTGTCGCGGCCTATTGGGGGTCGGTTCGTTGTTAGCTTGCGCCTTCTTCGGTCGTTCTCGTCCGAGCGCATCATCTAGGTGTTCTGCACGGCTGTCTGAGAGATTGATATGTGGCGGTAAGGACGGTTGCATAAAGGTCGTGGTTTCTTCTGTTTCCGGTGACAGCTCTTCCGTACTGTCCTCTTCGTCTGCGTCCGCCCATGATTCAGTGAGATCTGCTTTTCTGCGACTCGTGCGACGAGACATGCCTGAATTGTTGTGCTACTCGCGGGTAGCTGACACACGCTTACGCGGAGTAACAGAGTGTCAGCACGTTTGTTTTGCTTTAATGAGCAGATGAGTTCTTTGTAGGGTGGCAGGGGTATGTCTCGATGGAGAATGATCCGTACTTAGGTAGTCCTCAGGTCGAATAAAGATGATGGCAAGGGGACAGGCAGCGTGCAATGGTTGTCACGCGTACCAGGCAGCCAATCATCAACCGTATGACGTGAAGCTTCACTGATCAAGTCACGCCGAAACAACGAACAGATTCTCGTCACTGGTGCTACAGGCCACTGATTATAGCGTTTAGTGAGCTAGAAGTACAGATCGATCCAAGCTACAGTAACATCAGTTGGGATCACAGAGACAGGCGCCCTGACCTGGAGTACCTATGCCCTGTGCTCGCCAGGTCGCGATTGCAGCCAGTCAATTCAGTATTTAATGTTACAAGGCAACAGCGCATTTGAATGCGATTACTTCATATGCAGAACGTCTTCAATTCGCGTTCGTAATTATCTACATGAAAGGAAAAGAAACTCGTGATCGATCCTCGGCAAAGAGTAAACTGTATCTGACATGCCAACCAAGAAAGAATCGCTGGCGAAAAGAAAGAACGGCCTTACCGGCGACATTTCCACTCAAGCGCAGAGGCGAGTACGGCGGTCACTAGCTCAGCTACCGGCAATGGCGAACTCAGCCCGAGGGCGAATTCAAGCCATCTTGCCATTGGCAGCGTCACCGGTCATCGCGACTCAAGCCAGAGGCGAGCGAAAGCGTCAAGCCAGCAAGGTATCCCCTCCCTGTGACCAACAAACCTGCCTCAATCGACATGCCATCACACTCTACTCGATCTGTCCCTGAACCGCCGTGAGCAATTGCTCCGCCTTTTCCTTTGTCCCAAATCCCATGCTGAATGTGTTCAATCCGTCCTTCTCAGCAAAAACCATTTTGACCTGTTTCTCGCCCAGTGCGCTGTACATTGCCTTGTTCTGGATCATATTGGCATTGACCATGATTGTGCCATTTGGATCCTGTCGCATGAGAACGCGTACGTTTCCGGTCTCTTTGTTCTTCAGTAACCGAATGATGCCAACGCCCTTGGTTTGCCAAGGTTCCGCGTCCCCCTTCATGAATTTCCTACACCGTGATTTTTGCTCAAACAAGACCTCTTCTGTCTTTCTCTCTTCGGCTGTCAGCGACGTAAGATCTCTCTGCTCCTCTGGTGGTGCTGCGTCTCCGTCTGCCTCGTTCTCTGTGCCTGCAGCAGTGCTTGTGTCGTCTCCCGTGGTTTGCCCCGGTGTGGTGGCCCGTGATGCGTTTTGCGACTGTGTTGTAGATGAGGCGCCCCCGAAGACTGAATTCGCGCCAGGACCTCCGAACTGAAAGCCCATACCGGCTTTGCCAGAAGCTGCTGGTGAAGCGCTGTTCAGGTTTGCAAATATGCTTGGTGCTGGTGATGATAGCTTCTGTTCAGCGGGTTTTGCGCCGAACAAGCCTGAGAACGGTTTATTCTCGGCAGGCTTGTCAGAACTGGTACCGTTGGTCGATGTCTGATTCGATGGACCACCGAAGCTGAAGAGGGGAGCTGGTTTCGCCGGTGATCCCTCGGGTGTCGTTGAACCAGTGTTGCCGAATTTGATAGGTGACTCTGGCTTCCATGTCTGATCGCCGTCCTGACTGGACGTTGATTTTCCAAGCGTGCTCTGACCAAAGCTGAACTGAGGTGTCTGCGATGTGTTGTTTGTAGGACCAACACGACCGAAAAGACCGCCGCTCTGGGCCGGTGTTGCTGCGACAGCCTTGTTGTCGGCCGCACCGTCCGTGTCGTCCTCATCGGTGTCGTCGTCGTCATCTGCTCCTCCTTGTGCTGACACGGGTGTCGCCAGATGCGCAAACGGATTCGATGAATTCGACGCTGGCGCTTTACCAGTACCCTTGGTATCGAAAACAGAGGTGTTGAGCGCAGGTAGTGCGCCCGACGCAGCTGGTGCAGGGCTGGCCTGAGCATCTTCATCCGCGTCAACCAGGATAAATTGACCACCGACATTCTTCAACACCTTCTGAGCGCCCTTTTGGAGCAGCGCCTTCCGTTTCGCCTCTTGCTTCTCCTTGTCCTGCCTTTCCCATTCCTCCGGGTCGTCGTCATCGGAGTCAAAATCCTCGTCTTTTCTCTTTTGTTTCTCTTCCTCCTCTTTAGCTTTGGCCTGTTTGCTGAAAGCGGCGAAGAAGTCGGTGGGTGCCGCGGCACTTCCGTTGCCGAACTTTGGAACGCTGAATGTTGGAGGAGCTGAAGCATTTTTCGAGGAGTTGTCCGCTGGCTTGAAGACAAATCCTGTGGATGGTGTGGCTTGCGACTGCTGGGGTGAGTCCAGAATGTTGTTAAAAAGTGACGCAGTAGCGGTCAGTGGCTTCTGTGGAGATGACGATGATGCGCTGAAAGTAGTTCTCTTCGCCGGAGGTGCGGCAGTATCCTGCTCTTCTTCTCTTGCATGCTTTTTGTTAGCTGTAGGGGCCTGTGTCTCCGCCAGCAGTGCCCTGATTTTTCTGCACTGTGTCATGTAATATGAGAGCGGCGCAGACCAGTCGTGATCTAGCGGTGAACTCTGCAGATGCTGCAAGAGTGCTTTGTTCAGTTCACTAATCTTTGCACCAGTATCGGTAGATTTGGCAATCGAGTCGTTCGTAGCTGGAGGCGCGACAGGTGAAGATAAAAAGGAAGTTGGAGGCTGTGCTGGTTTCGGTGGTGCCGGAGAAGCCGCTCCGTTCTGTGTGGGCTTCTGAGCGCTTTGCGAGAAGATGTTGGACGGAGTGGACGCTGATGGAGACGACGGTGCACCGAAGTTGAAGGCGTTTGGTGTCGGCGCATTCTGCGATTGGAATGGAGTCTTTTGTGTCTCTGCTGGCTTCTGTGAGAAGCTGAAGCCGCCAGATGCTGGCTTGGGTGTAGATTCTTGCGTTGATTGCTGAGTTGAAGCCGGTTTTGGAGTAAATCCGAATCCACCAGATGTCGCTGCTTCCGCGGGCTTGGGCGTGCTGTTCGCGGTAGTATCGGCAGGCTTGGGTGGGAAGCCGAATGCGCCTGAGCTTGGCTTGTCCTGGGCGGCAGTCTGCTCGGTACCTGCTGGCTTGGGAGTGGAACCAAAGCCACCGAAGGTCGGTGTGGACGCCGGAGTCTGCGCAGACTCAGCAGGCTTGGAGAATATTGAGAAGGGGTTCGAGCTTGATGAGGGTGGAGAGGTTGCGAGTTTCGCGCCGAAAATGGACTGATTCGGTTGTGGAGTCTGTGTTTGCGCCGGAGTCTGGCTTTCTGCTGGCTTTTGACCGAAAGTAAATCCGCCTGTACTTTGCGAATCATTCGATGGGTTGCGCGCCAGGCTTGCAAAGGGATTAGACGCAGCTGGTGTTTGCTGGCCAAACGGTGTACTTGAAGTTGCTGGGGCCGCGGGTGTCTGCGGTTGCGTCTGTGATGTAGCTTCGTCGCTAGCGTCCATCATGCCAGAATCGTTGTTACCGAATGTCTGGTTGGCGGGTTTGCTCGTGGTGCTGGCGCTTCCGAAATTGAAGATACTGCCACTGAAGCCGGACTGAGGTGCTGGCTGAGAAGCACCGAAAGAGAACTGGTTGTTGTTGGTGTTCATCTGATTGTTACCGTCGGCTGGTGGAAAGCTCGCAGATGACGGTGTGCCTCCAAAGCTGAAGGAGTTGTTGGGCTGCGATTGACCAAAGGTGAAGCTACCACCTCCAGTTTGCTGTCCAAACGAGAATCCTCCATTCGTGGCAGGTTGTGATTGTCCAAATGGATTGGATTGTTGTGGTGCTGGCGCACTCTGACCAAATGTGAAGCCTCCTCCTGTTTGTTGTGGCTGCTCTTGCTGCTGAAATTGATCCTGACCAAAGCCACCAAATGGTTGCGCTGATGCAGTCTTTGTTGGCGATGCGGATCGAGAAGACCTCGGACCTTTCAAGGTTGCTATTCTGCGCGCAGTTGTTAGTGACGAGCTTATGAAAAGACGCGTTGATGTTGACTAACTTTCTCCTTGCAAGTTGCGCAGCGGTCGCTTTAGTTGGTGTGTCTGCTGGAGTTTCTGCGCCTCCTGGGCCACCATATCTCTCAGCGCCGCCCTGCATCTCCATACCTCGTTTCGACATTTTTCCGAGTGTTTACCACCGCGACGGGTGGATGGCGCGTGTGTCGTGTATTATCAACGTAAATGCAAAAAGCGAACTACAATTGAAGAGAAAACGTGCCAGAAATGAGATGCCGCGCAAATGACTCGATGGTGGAAGACGAGATGTTGATGATCTGGAGAGATTTCTTTACTGATGTGAAGCTTCAAGTTCCGCCGCAAGATCAACATGCACCGCGAAGTTGGAGGCTGCCGCACGTGCCCACGGATGTTAGGGGCAAACTCCGGGTCTTGCCCTCTCCACATTTTCACGACTCGAGCAATCACAGTCATGTGCTATCGATATTACATGTACTACTGGACTCTCATCCTGTGTCATTATATGAGCTCAGAGACGCATGGTCGTGACGGCCGCTTTCACATGCTCTCCATTTGATCTAAGATATCCACATAACACATGTTGTTCCTTGACTAGGCTTTGTCGCTCGACAACCATCCTCAATCATCCATAGAACTACGTCTCTCATTCATCAACGTCCATCACATCATTCGAAACGTTGCCCCTGGCAAACCTTCGCATGAGATCTTGGGTATCTTCGTTGTCGCTGCTATCACCAAGCATCGTCACGTGCTGTTCCTGGGTGGTGCCGACATCTGCATCGTCCTCTCCATTACCACTGGCCATATCCTCGTCGTAGTCTTCAGCCTGGTCATCGTCCATCGATATCTCCTGTAGCGGGTCGCGCGCAGGTATTTCGTCAATCTCATCATTCTCTGATTCCTCCTCGTTGTCATCCTCCGGATCTGCTTCTGCACCCATAGCGCTGGCGGTAAGCATGCCATTGTGCGACTCCTTCGGGCGAGCGCGCCCTCTTCCGACAGCTTGAGCGTACTCATCCTCCTCTTCCCGGGTCATCTTTAGTGTGAAACCTGCGCCCTTTGCTCTATTCAATAATGCTCGTCTCCACGCTTTGACATCTCTCGTTGGGGCGCCATACAAGTAGTCGGTGACTGGAATGCCATTGATCTCCCTGAGGTCCAGCTGCTCGACGCGCGTGTCTGCCCAGAACCAACTCTTACCGCTGTTAAGTTTGATACGCTTGTCGTGCGACTTTGAGTACGCGCGTGCTTTGCAAAGACCTCTGATGCCTAGGCTGATATCGATCTGCTCAAAGGTCGAACCGTCCTGTGAAGCTGTCGCCTTGTTAATGGCAGCAAAGCTCGCGGCCGGCACTTGAGTGGGATCGGTAGCTGCGAACCACTTCTCAGCGGCTTCAACTTCGAACAACCTTCCAGCGACTTGCGAGAAAGGCACTTCCCACCGCTTGGCTGCATCGTGAAGTGGATACCAGCCGCCGTATTCTGCCAACCCATGCGGCAGCACATCAGCATCGGTTGGGATCGGTGGCTTCGGCCCCCACGCTCTCGAAGGGTCTTGTGTGTACGCCATACCAGCAAAATGGATGCAGACGTCGAACGTGCGGTCTGCGTTGTGGATAGGGTCGTAATCGGGATTTTCCAAGGCGTCCAGGTGGATGAGTTTCGACTTAATTGAAGTGATTCTCATTGTGTCGGTAATACCTGATGGGTTTTGGTCTCCAGTTGGAAGCAGGCGAATTGTGTCTCCAACCATGACCAGCTCCGAGCCCAGATAGGCACCCCTGCTGAAGACTGTGGCTGATGGCCAGGTTCCTTTGAAGTGATAGCGCTCGATGAGACTGAGCGAGCACATAATTTCCAGAGTATTCACAATGGTTGGGTGATACTCAGCAGGCTTGAGGCCCTTGAGAAGCTCTCGGTAGAAGACGAACGGTCGCAGCTGATGAAGAGGAACGTAAGTGTGGCGCTTACTCCAGGGCTTATCGTTCTCTGTAACCTCCGAGACTGGCTCGACGCGGTATCCGGAAAAGGAGACCTGAAGCTCTTTTTTGGGCTCGGCAAGAAGATCAGAAGTACCAACTGGCTCCTTTGGCAACTGAGTTACTAGACCAGCCTCCCAACGGATGGGCCAGTTTGGTGTTGGTTCCCGAATATCAAAACTTCGGAACATTTTCGTATCAGGGTCGATGCCGATTCCATATTCTCTTGGAAGCTCACGCACGAAGAGCACAATCTCGCCGAGGCGCGGCAGAAAGTGCGGGTTGACTTTGACATCGTGTAGAAGCTGCTGGACAGTTCCCCGGTTGATACGCCAATCGAAAGACGTTTCCTCTCTGATCGGTTCATCGACAGCGCCTTTCGTTCTGAGTTTCAGAACAAGTGTGCGATAAACGTCTTCGGCTCCCTCTTCGTCATTTTTGCTGCCATCAAAGAGAGATCCAGATGGACTACCAACACTGGGCGGTAGTGGCGGTAGAGCTAGTATCGCGTTAGTGATCGACGCTGGGTTTAGAACATTAGCATGGTGCTACTTACGGCCTTCAGTCAATGAGCCGCCAGCTCTGACGGCGCCATTCGTCGACGGAAAGGCTCTCAAGAATGGTTGTTGACCAGGCTTAGTGATGATCGCTGGAGCATTTGCGCCTGGCATCGGGTGGGAGGCTGCTGTCCGTTTTTGAGATTGTGATTGTTGGGGAGGCTTTGGCTGTCTGACTGTCTGGATTCTGACTGTCTGAGTTCCCGGTAGAGACTGTCTTCTTGGGGCACCTTTCGTGCATGCTTTGCAAGGACAATCGTCAAGACTGCCATCGTTGGGGCTGCGTCTCTTCATGAGGCGAACGAAATGAGGATAGAACTCTAGGACAGATCGAAAAGCATATCTGTCGTTGCCGTAGAGGTAACGATCCACATGCGTTGGCTCTTTGGCTCGTGTTTTACCGAACAGAGCATAGCCATCTGGCAGTCGATCCAGAGTGGAGAAGGCCCCAGGCTGACCAGTACCTTTGGCATATTCACTAGCGAGTTTCGTCATGTATATTTGCGGATCTTCGGGACGGAGGCCTCGATCCGGCCAATTGGACTTGTTGCCATCTGACAAGCCGGTAAATGGCAAGACGGACTGTAGCGACATCGCGCAAGAAGCGTAGATGGTGTGTGCGGATTAAGCTGAGGCCGGGCCAGGAGTAAAAGGCAATGGATTGGAAGGTGAAGGTGAAACGTTCAGGCTAGGTACCAACTCCAGATACTCATTATTCGCGTGACGTGCCCACCATCATGCGTGATCCAACGTCACAGTTGTGAAGCGGTGAGCAGCTTGTAGAATGGAAATTCAGTCAATATCGCGTTCGGTGGACCGCTTGTCGCGTGGAATTATAAATGGTCAAAGTTGAGGTCCAAACAAGCGCAAGGCAACGCTGAGCTCCACGGAACGAAAGAGACGCTAGAAGTAGAGCGGCCCGTGATTGGCTGCAGACGACCCCCTGCGCGGGGAAGGGAGGAAGGTTCCTCGCCAATCGCGCGTGCCTGCCGAAATGAGTCCATTACCTACTACTGTCGCAGCCTCCCAATCAGGTAGTGGCTGTAATGTGACGGCATGGCGATCCTGAGCTTGTCTCGCTTCGTTGAAGTTCGACGTTCATCTTCAGTCTGACTCCTTGTTACACATTCTTGCGGCGCCGGACCGCATTCATGATCAACGCGCTGCGTAGGATTTGACCAGTGACCCAAGCAAATCCTTGGGATGTGACATACTGGACCTTCCCGTAGATTGTACGGTGGGCTCAATTACACCATCAGTATCAATCTAAGGAATCTCTCACGCACTGGTGATTGAAGATGAGCTCATCCCCTCTCTCGAGCCCGAGGCAGCTTGCCCCGGGATTCCAGCAGTCTTCACGAACAGGCATGTCAAATTCCGGACCCGCCAGACTGTCCATAATAGAAGAGAACAATCTCTCAGTGCCCCCGAGGAACCCGGATCGTCCACGATGGAGTACGTCCACAGCTGGAACAAGGATCTCTCGACCTCCACGACATTCTGCCGAGCCGATGCCACCGCCGTACGCTAGCTTCGACATTCAACGAGATGGGCGCTATACTCAACCTACCGAGAGCAAAGGCAGTAGTAAGGGCGCGTTCCATCGACGAGGTGGATGGGGAAGACTCCTTATCATTCTCCTTGTGGTCTTGGTTCTCCTTGCTATTGCGCTTGGTGTTGGACTTGGAGTTGGTCTGACTAGACACCACGCCAGCGACGCAGGGCAAGACCCCGCGCCGGCGGCCTCGACAGTGTTCCCAATGGGCCAGTATAGTTTCATCACGGCGCTTGAAGAAACACAAACGAATTGTACCGCCAATTCTGCAACCTGGAGATGTTATCCGTACGTCGATTACGCCACGTCACCAACAGGCAGCGTGGCTACTCTCAACTGGATCCTGTCGAACACATCTGATTTCTACCCAACTAGTGGTAGTACGACGACCACTTCCTCGGGGGGAATCGCTGCCAATGTTACAGTGTCCAGTACCCAAAATCCCTTCGGAATCACGATCAACAACCAGTCAATCACTTACATCAATGATGGCAGTGGTAACGGTCCACGCTATGCTTTCAATTTCACACAGTCCAAGAGTGTCGTACCGAGCACTGCAATTACAGACGACAATTCGCAAAGTCTGTGTTTCTTCAACCAGACAATATTTAGCGCCGTGATGTGGTTGAGCAATACCACCAGCCATCAGCCTTCTTTGGATGCTCCGAGCGGCTCTGGAGGTTACACGCCTTGGCCATATTCAATCGAGGTGACACAAATTGCTGCTGGAGGTCAGAACGTTCCCGCATGCTACAAGACAGAGAATGGTGCGATCGGACAACAGATCACGACCGGTCTCAACCCCCAGAGTTCCAACGACCAATGTACTTGTCTGTACAGAAACTTCGATCTTTCTTGAGGATCTACGTGTCCCATGGAGATGTTGATGCTGTAACATCTTGTCTTTGTTTTCACCAGATACCCGATTAATGTACATTGAGTTTTATTGTCTATAATTTCACACCAGCAGGCCATCAGTACATCTGGATCTCGAGCAGTGCACGGCCAACACCCTGATCCATGCCTTTGACACCGGAGTTTTCAACCTCATATGCCACGGCGCCTCTCTCGTTGCACGCCTCTTTCAGCCCATCCACACTACCACCAACGCCGAAATATATCCTTTTTGCAGCAACAATGGCCTTTGCCATCTTCGTACGCTTGAGAATCCCCACGACCAGCTCCACAAACGCAGCAGTAGAATCGGGACTGTATATTGTTTCCGCGGCCAACACGACCGTACCCTGCTCGGCGCCGCCCTCAGAGATCTTCATTAAAAGCTCGGGGCCCCAGGGTCCAGATAGAAAGCTGAGACTGACGCCCGTATCCGTCAGTGTTTTGAGGAACGAGTCGATCAACACAGGGGTGATCTCCAGATCCCCAGCTTTCTCCGACAACAGTACCGGAGAGAGTCCGTACCGCGCATGCGTGAGCAGCAGATTCGGCAACGTCACAAGTCGTAGCACCGCCTCGTTGTAATCAGCGAGAGTGAAATGCACTGGGTAAGCGTTCTGAATCGCATGCTGGAAGAGCACGAGCGACGGTAGGGCGGATCCGGCGCCGAGTTCGATGACGCTGTCAACGCGCGCCAGCTCGTCGATGTCTTTTCGTGGACCACGGTCGAGCAGAAGAGACGACAGGTCGATGCTGCATTCCCAGGTCTTGAAGCCGCCCTCGTAGACGCCGGTGCGCAGATCTGACGAGTCAATGTCCGCGAGCGTGCTCTCGTCGTCCTCGGCCATGAGTTGTTGGCGGATGTCGAAAAGTTCGCGGCGGGGGAGATGGATCTTCTTTCCTAGCGGTGACTCGATTGTCGTTGTGTCATACGATATCCTGGATGGTAGAGACGAGAGCTGAGCATATTGTTAGTTTGAATGATAGACTCCGGACTTTATGTAGAGGGGATCCGGCGGTCGATGAAGGACTATATGAAAAGTTTGAGATGGAATTTGATGCTGTATATTTTGACGGCGGTAATCTTTCCATTGATGAGAAGATGTATCGCTCAAGGGAGGAAAAGAGAAATCCTTACCCATTCTTTCAAATCATGCGACTTCACCTGAATAGCCGACGCATTACTGGCACGTGAAGATGCGGCGGCACCATTATCGCTCGTCGTACCGTTTGAGGGACCGACTGCAGCGCTACCACTGCCAGCATCAAGCTCCGGTTCTATGTCCTCCCCAGAAAAGTTGAAGCTGAAAGCCATGATAATTGTCGAGTAAGCACTTGTACAAGAAGAGAATGAGGTCGGCTTCGGATGTGATTGCGGCGACCAGATCGGGGGAAGCGCCGGCCGCCCCACCCCATCTCTCCCGATTGTTGTCCAGCCTCAAGACAGTTGCACAAATTCCACCACATAAGCAATCGTAACCTCGAGCAGGTAATTCAATGGCGAAAGAGTGTTCGGCGTCTGTAATATGTTGCTGGTACGACACACCTCCTTCTCAGCCTGCAGAACTGGCCCGTCAAGGTGGGTAAGCAAGTAAGTCTATATAACACAGCCTTATCGACCTCGTTAATTACAACTCAAGCATCAAGCATAACATACAGCGAAAAGCTCATTGGAACTCGACTCTCAGACACATTGAGCCTTTTCCCTCAACTTCACAATGTATAACATCCAACCACCAACCAAGCTCATTCAGCCATATGCTCATCGCCATACTACCCTCAATGGACCAGGCGATGATCGTCCAACAGCCATGGAGGTGATCAAGGACCTCCATCTCGATGGTCAGCTCTCAGATAAGACGATCCTCATCACTGGAGCCACATCCGCAGTAGGCCTTGGTGTCGCTACCGCGAAAGCTCTCCATACCACCGGCGCCCGCATTCTCATCACCGCTCGCACCAGGGAGCAAGCTGATGCAGCAATCGCCACCTGTAGCAGCAACACTCCTGCCACACAGCCCATCGAAGCGATCCTCATGGATCTTGCAGACTTTTCCACCATCCGCTGCGGTGTTGAGGACTTTCTCACCAAGTCCAAGACGCTGAATGTACTGATAAACAACGCCGGTGTCATGTATACAGCCGAAGGTCGTACCAAAGAGGGGTTCGAGACAGCAATTGGCGTCAACCACTTTGCACATTTCTACCTCTTCCAGCTGCTGAAAGCCACCCTTCTCTCTTCCAGCACCCCTTCCTCCCATAGCCGTGTCGTCAACGTCGCCTCCAGCGCCCATCGATACGCGCCACTGGACTTCGATAACCTGGACTCGAACAAAGGCGGCTACAATAAAAGCTTCGCATACGGCCAGAGCAAGACCGCCAACATCTACATGGCCCACAGTATCGAAACCCACTACGGCGACAAAGGCCTGCATGGATTATCCGCTTATCCCGGCACCATTTTGACGACTGAGATGTTCAGGCACTTGGTCCCGGAGGACTACGCCCTGTTCGGCGATATGGACTCGTGGAAGAAGATTTGCAAGACGGCCGACCAGGGAGCCGCTACCATTGTATGGGCTGGGCTTGCGCCTGATATGGAGGGCAAGGGCGCGTTGTATCTGGCTGATGTAGGTATTGGGGGTCTTCATAGTGAGGACGAGGGGCCTGGTGGTCCGGGGTATAGTCCTCATGCTTATGACGGAGAGCTGACAGAGAAATTGTGGAAGTACAGCTATGAGGCTGTTGGTGTCAAGGATCAATGACTGTCTGATGATTTGCGAGCTTAGCAGGCTCTTTCCGTGATAATGATAGTAATGAGACCTTTTCGCTTGAAGCAATCTGATCACTGTACTCCTAAAACAGTGACTGCGTCGTAAGCAGGCGGCGAGGTCGGCGTCGAGCTGCCGCTCGTTCGTCTACAGTATGCTGGTGGCGGTGCTTGTATCACGCCTTCATCCGCGGGAAACCTGTCTTGTGCAACATAAGAACGGGTGGTTTGTGGAGCCTGAAGAAGGAGAGAGGCTTTGTGTAAAGGTGGCCTAGGCGATGTGGTCATGCAAAGTCTAACGGTGCTGTGACAGAACAAAATCGATAACGCGATCAGTGACAGGATGAAGAGAATATGGTATCCAACAGGCACACGACCCTGACTCAGAAGTTGGGATAAGTCTGTGCTCTCATCAATCAGGACCTGGCAATCCAAGTGAAAACTTTGACTTACAGATGCCCAGTATGAGAACTATCATAGTGGCTGTCCCGATACATATCAGAGTACGTGCTGCGGTTGACAACGATGGTAAGGCCTCTCGCCCACTGACTGCCTCATGATCGAGCTGAGATTTCCATTTCGATCTTGCGTCGAGTAGTTCCGGCGAGAAAATGTCTGATGCGCCGCTGTATCTGCGTGTTAGGGAAGTGGGCTCCGGCCGACTGCCTTTCGTTCGGTCGAGAGGGGATTGTACACGTCGATCGAACGGTGCAGTAATCCGAATGAACGACAATGAGGATCCCGCCATTAAGAACGCTCCCGGTGATCGGTTGTGGTCAGGAAAGAGTAGGAGAAGTGAAAGCAGTCCGAGTGAAGGAAACCTACCACGTCTTGAATAGCCACCTTATATGTAGTGTTTACCATCAGGCCCCTGGCATGCATCACCCAAGCAGACCTGCCTTGCATCACATTTCCTCGATAGAATGTTTGATGCATCGAAAGGACGCCTTCACGAATGCAAACATACCGAAAGTGCTTCATGCCCACCTTCGCTGGTCGTTCGGTGCATGTAAGGTGTGGAGAATCATTGTTCCTCGGGTTGCACAAGCTGTCGGTTCACCGAGCTACGTTTCAGCCACCAAAAGCCGTAAAAGTGGTGATTGGGCGAGATTGTGCGATCGTGATGGATACCTGACTGTCAAGTGTTGATGATAAATAGACCTATGTAGTCCGTTGAGGCAGAAGTCGCACGAAAGTACATGTAGCTTGCGTTTTGCGTTAAGATGGTGGTGTAATCATCGGCAGGAGAGTACGTCCTCTGATGTCAAGACAGGACGAGCCCCCGACTAGCAAGGACGAGAAACCCAGGGAGACTCGAGACAATATCGCCAGCATGTCCTTGATATGCCTGCTTCCATGTCAGTGGTGAATAAAGTGATGAAGTATGCCAAGCTCTGTCAATTTAGATCTTTCGCGCGCGGACGCGACGGTTCGCGACGGTTTGGCGTTGCCCCGCTCAACATCCACTTTCGACTTCATCTATTGATGATTCGGAATGCCGGCCGGCCTTATCACTTCTTACTTCACACTTCACCTTCTACTTGATCAGCGGATTGCATACGTTCAACTTTCCGAATAAAGGACTACAATTACGATTGAACACATCTGATACAAATCTAACCATGTCTTCCCACATGCGCAAGAAGCAGTTTCAATCCTCGTCCCAACAATCGATCAGGTCCTACTTTGAGCGCACCAGCAACAACCAAGAAAACGAGAAACCAAGGTCACAGCCCGTTCGCTCGACACTATCGCCGCCAATACCAGACCAAGTGCAGTCGCTTCTCATCAATGTCGGTATGAGAGTACGCAAATCGGTGCCCGAAGGATACAAAACACACAAGACAATACCGCAAGAGCCGACGACCCAGCCACAGCGACCACCACCCAGCAGTGCACCGGCCTCATACATGCGTGCGGGGGAGCTTCAACCGTTTTGCGGCCTTCACACCATCGGCGGAATCACTTCGCAGCAGAGTCAGGACAGTGCTCGTGCCCCATCCCTCACATACTCGCAAGGAACTATTCCCTCTTCTGGATCATCGTTTGGCAGCATGACTTCCACAGCAGATGTGTTTGTATCGACAAAAAAGCGTTCTTACGACGAGGATATGGAGGATGAGCTAGATGCATTCTTCGACGAGGAAGAGGGAAAGGATCTGGTTATGCAGACAGCCAGACCGATGGCACGACCGAGAGGTAGAGGAAAGGCCGTCTCTACCGAGTCGATGCCAACAGTCGGGGACTTCGACGACGATGAGGCTGCGTTCTTGCAGCCTATGGAGGAGGACTAGGCGAAGTGTCGGTTAGCGATGGGCGCACACTGGTTTCAGCGAGCATGGATGGTGCAGAGATGGAACAGCACTTATACGTATAAGATGCATCTGCTATAGGTTGATTTGGTCTTTCCAGCGTTGGTTTGAGCGAGCATTGGATAAGCTATGCGATTTGATACCACAGACATAATACTGTAGCATAGAAACGAATTCATGATTTCTGGAGTATCTTTCCACGCGCGGACGCCGTATACGACATATCACCTGTCTTGCAAGACAGTGAGAGCAGGACCAAATCACGTGGAAGTATCTGAAATGTGCCTCTACAAGACGAGACTTTTAACGATCAACAGGAATAATCAAGCCTTCCTGAATTGTTCCGACTAGCAGAATTGACCAATCAGAGTGTCACCACGAATGCTTGACGACGGAGCGTTGCGTCAAGCCTGCATGTGGTCGCGCTTGCGGGAGTTTAGCCGCGGTCGCTCCTGCGCATGTGGGATGGAGCAATACACTTGACAACCTTGGAAAGCTCGTCATTATCCTCGTCTACACCTCTCGTTGTCGTTCGCCGAATGACTTGTATCGCTTGATGACTAAGATACCTTGAATTTCATGTACTCCATGAGTGCCACGACATTTGATCTCGAGACAGCGCATCAGCCATCAGAGCGTACGAAGATAGCAAGCAAGCAGTTGCCGCGTTGAACTCTTCCTACGGTATGTTCCATGCTAAGCCGATTATGCGGGAACCGCTTGCCATAGGTAAGGCCCCCAGCCCTTCAGCCTCGCAGCGAGCTTTTATCCAGTTAGATACGTCCATCTCGACATGAGGCGATATGCCTAATAGAGGGACCACGCACCGTTGCTTTCAAGGACTCCATCACGGCTGGAGAGCTTGCGAAACACTCGTACTCTTCTCCACCGAATTACCTTACTCGGGCAGTGCATAAGGTATCGTGAGACCTACGAAGCTGTTTGCACATGCCAACACGCACCGCAAAGTTCGTGGCTGATGAACGCCCTTGTAAGATATTGCATGAGGGGTAGGTCGAATGCTCGTTCAATCAGATTATAAAATGCTCCTTGGTCCCGTTTCCTGCACCCATCCTCGCATTAACCACTTTCAACCCGCACACAATGCCCAAGATGTGGTCTCCATCATCTATCATTACCACTGTGGCGGTAGCCCTTATTCTATTTTTCAGCAATGTTTCTGCTAAAAGACTCCCCAACATCAATGGTCGTATCTTGGAGCGTCAGGAAGGAACCATAAACAAGCGTCAAACCTATTACACTAATGGAACCAATTCAACTCAAGCCTATCGATTCCTTAACAACAATACTCAGCGTAAGAAGGACATCTTCTGGAGAAGCAGCTGATTTGACTGACAACTCGCCCAAGCATATTTGGTCGACTCCTTGCCTGATGTGCCTTTCGCCGTTGGCGAGCTTTACTCTGGCGTCGTTGCGCTCAACTACACGAATTCGACAGGCCGCGGGCTTTTCTTCATGTTCAAGCCTACCATTGGTGAACCTGTTGATGAAGTCACCATCTGGTTGAACGTATGCTATTTATTTGTGTTACTCAGCACTGGGCTGACACAACCCTAGGGAGGTCCGGGTTGCAGCTCTCTAGCAGGCTTCTTTCAGGAGAATGGACCATGGGTATGGCAGCCAGGCACGTACGCACCGATTGAGAACCCCTATTCATGGGTCAACTTGACCAACATGCTTTGGTAAGTTATCTTTCTCGATGCCTACAATCTTACTGACTTCCACAAGGGTTGAATTTCCAATCGGTGTTGGTTTCTCGGCCAGCGTACCGACGGCCACCACCCAAGAGGAGACGGCTGAGGACTTCATCAACTTCTTCAAGAACTTTGAGCAGCTCTTTGGTATCAAGAATTTTAGAATCTACGTTACAGGAGAATCTTACGCTGGTCGCTACGTCCCTTACATCTCCGCTGCCATGTTGGACCAGCACGATACCGAGTACTTCAACCTCAGTGGTGCTCTGGCTTACGACCCCGACATCGGCAGCTTCGCGTACAGTCAACAGGAGGCCGTCGTGGTTCCCTTTGCGATTGAGAACAACAATATCCTGAACCTTAACGCATCTTTCCTGTCTCAGATGGAGAGCCTCCATGAAAGCTGTGGCTACGCCGACTACGTGAAAATATACTTGCAATTCCCACCGCCCGGTGTCCAACAGCCACAGATCTTCAACCAGTCGGCGAATTCAGTAAATGCCAGCTGCGACGTCTATAACATGATCGACGACGCTCTCTTTGCGGTCAACCCGTGCTTCGATAGATATGAGATAACGCAGACATGCCCATTGCTATGGGACGTTCTCTCGATGCCCACGGAGCTCCATTACACGCCAGCTGGAGCCACCACCTATTTCGACCGAAGCGACGTCAAGGCCGCCATCCACGCTCACAATATCACCTGGGTTTTTTGCAGACCAGGCGCCGGGTACATTGGCAAGAACGTGGACGGGACATTAGGGGGCCCGGAGATGACAGGCGACTTGTCAGCAGATCCCATCCAGCACGTTTTGCCACGAGTCATCGAGGCTACCAACCGAGTCCTCATCGGTAACGGCGACTGGGACTATGAGCTCATCACGAACGGTAGGTCAACGACATTAGCTCAATATGAGCCCCGAGCTGACAAGATACAACACAGGCACCCTCATCTCCATCCAGAACATGACCTGGAACGGCAAGCTAGGGTTCCAGAAACAGCCTAGCACGCTCATCAACATCACCACGCCGGATTTGATTTATAAATCGACCTTTCAGCAGGAGGTTGGAGCAGGACTCAGTGGACTCGATGGACCGCAGGGCATTATGGGTATCCAGCACTACGAGCGCGGTCTCATGTTTGTCGAGACGTTCCAGTGTGGTCATGTGAGTTGCCTTTTATTTGGGTTGAAGCAGATTTGGACCTCAGTCGCAGTCGCTAACGATAGGCAGATGCAACCACAGTTCCAGCCTAGAGTCTCGTACAGACATCTGGAGTGGGTGCTCGGAAGAATTGATACTATCTAGGAATCACGACCGACAATAGTCCCGTCCGCAAGGGGGAGTAGTTATCGTCACAGATATGTTTTCTCAAAGTATGAGCAAGGCGAGATTGACGTTCCCATCTACTTCCACTACCTTTTCCAATTTCGTTTAGAGTCTTATAGAACTATAGAAACTGTCATATGTATATCATTATTGCAGCGTGGATTGAGATTTCACGGGGGAAACATAGTGTTGATGAGAGCGCAATTGGATTTATTTCATCCGCTATTGACAACAGATGTTTAATGACAAGACATCAACAGAAGCTCAAACAACCGCGTGCAGAGCAACCCAAGTGGTCCCCGTATTCTTGAACCCTAACGCCGTGGTGCGCCATTCCTTCATTCCGTCCGTGGTATCATGCAGGTCGGCCTAATAGTCGACGGTATAAAAGTGGTATAGTTGTAATGATGATCGATTCCACTCTGTGTTGCTTTGAAGGAGTGATCGTATGCATGATAGAAGCGAAAATGGTGCGCCGACCAATGATTGAAATGCCGTGTGTATTGGCGCAGCGATAATGCAGTATGCGATATTGTACAGGTAAGGTAGTTGCGGAAATGGTCGCTCAGATATGCAGAGATGTGTGCAGATTCGTACGTCGCAGCACTGTTCGGGTCGGGGATGTTGATCGTGAGGATAGATCATTTTACTCCACGACCCTTGCCTTTTGACTTGGCGGATGTGATTTTCGATGTCTGGATGAGTTCACCAATATAGCTGCAATTGATGTTAGTGCCGGAGATGGATCCGAAGGAACTATACGATACATACGATTGGAGAAACTTGTTTCCGCCTTCGAGCTTCTCGTGCTCTACTTTGACCGTCTCGACTCGGTCGACAATGGCGAGAAGACTCGCTTGCAGGGCTTTGGCTTGCTCGATGAGATGATTTCGGGCGTCTTCTCCGAGTTTGTTGATGTCGGCCATGCTTCGCTTCGGGCTCATGCTCCGGACATCATCTGGTTCGTATTCTTCCTCTTCTTGGTCCAGCTCGACCTTGGGACTGTCTCTCGGAATGATCATTGTGCCGCTACTCCTCCTGCTGGTCATTCGCGGTCTTGATCGTCTTTCTGTATTGTTGATAGAGTCGTCTGGGAATGAGCCGATCGAAGAGGTCGGTGATGGATTCGGGAGCGAGATTGGAGCGTTGAGAGAGGGTACAGGTTCCGAGCCCGGGTTTGATGTTTCTTGTAGCACCATATTGTAGGTGTTATGTATTTAAGGACTAGGACCGAGCGATTGAGAGTCACAGCAACGAAACCGCAGTGTTGACGTGGCTGCTCCGAAACGTAGGATGTGGACAAGAACGGTCCCTATCGATGATGTTGCAAACAGAAGAGAGACAGGCGTTGATGAGACAAATTTTGAGTCCAGGTTGTACAAGTTGAAGCAGCGGAGACGCAGGGAGGGCCGACAAATAGGTGAGTAGAGAGGGTCGAGTTGATGTTGATTGGCCCTGTGCAAAGAAGAGACGGCAAGTCCACTCAAATGGTTAGAATCCGAGCATGGGAACGTCACAGAGAGGCTTCGCGAAGTGATCGTCCAGTTCACGAGCGGGATGTGGGTTGTGCGCGCGGTGACGGGGAAGGGCCAGCGCAAGGTGAAGTCAGACCAGGTCGATCAACCGAAGCGTGTGGATGTACTGATGTACAAGTAAGTAGTCAAGTACTGAGAAGACCGGTAAGGTAAGGGTGATGTCTGCCCTTCTGTCTGCCCTTCTTGATCCTAGCTAGTATGTCCCAATTATTATGCAAGTGTGGATACATGACGCCGACAAGCGCCGTTTTGCCCTCAACTTCTCCGGTCAACCCCCGCCAAGAAGGCTTAGCGCTGAAGATGATGGACCCATCAGCTCTAATTTGTCGACAATTTGGAAGCTGCGGACCCGAATTGTTGATCAAATGGCGTCCACGGAGCTAGCTCACGCATGCCTTTCTTGGTAATGACTGGAGCTACTGTAGTCGTGCTTACCTTGATAACAATAACAATCAATTTGACAGCAGGAACAACTTGAGCCTCTTCAGCAGCGGTATTGAATATTTTTCACCATTACATGTGCTTTCGGCACAAGTCATAGGCATACACGAACCTCGGCAAACGTCATTTGTCTCTGGCGCTGCTAACTGCAACTGCCCTGTACACAATACTGCGTCGCCCTGCATCCAGCTTACCCGCCCGTTCGGAACGAAGAGGTCTGGATCAGCTGACGGAGACAATAATGACAAGTCCGACATGCAGCCGCCTGGTGCCTTGAAATCCAATACGAATTCAGGATATCGAGCAAGGGAGTCACCAAACTTTCCCATCTGCACTAATCTCCCTCCTCTCCGCTCATTTCGTTCTTTGTTGTCGTTTCCTTGCATGTTGTCTTTTGAGGCAAAAAGTAAAAGACCCTCTCATCTGCAAACTAAGTATGAAAGCGATGAAACTCATATCTAACACGCCCACGAGGACACGCCAAGTGCAGATCTCTCTCACCTGCGCATATAGATCTGCAATGTGCAAAGCACTGATCCGGAAACGCTCACCTCTCCGACAATCACGTTTGCACCTTGCCGAGAGAGGCATCCCGCTCGCCCCAGCACCACGCCGAACCCTTCACCAAACCATGGCGAACCAAGATTTGTCTAATGGCGTAAACTCAAGGATATGAGGCTGCGATAGAGCATTGTTCACATCGTCAGATAATACCTGGTCTTGACGTCGTTGCCTTTATCTCAAACCCATCAGTAAGTTAATACCTCATAACAACACGCGTGTCTTGGCTTCCATGCAGGTATCATGCAGCCTTTGCCCTTGGGAGGTTCGTGCTACATAGAGCCGCATATCAGCAGCAGCATCCTTGATGCTTTTCCTCGTCACCTGCAGCGCACAAACCACACCTATCAATCTTTGCGGAGACTCAACAATTCAGCCGCCCAATAATTGCTCTTGTTCCATGGAGCACCGGAGGCATTTCCGTCATCGACCAATTATTGCCATGACTTCAGTGTTCTCGATCCGGACCCTGAGGGCGTTCCCCAGCTGTTATATACGACAGGTCTCGCATCATTATCGTTTCTTCGATAAAAGCCATGCCACTCATTAATCTATTCAGCATTTCAGCCTCCTCGGAGGGCATCGCACTTATGCTCCGAGGTCATATTGAACGCGGGAGTAATTCTTCCGCGGACACGAGTCCGACTCCACGCACCAGCAGCCGCGGACACTCGCCGACAACCTGAATACAAATACCCCTTTACTTCCGCATCACGGGGCGATATCTTTTCGCCATCCGATTATGCACAATTCGATAGTCTTGCCCTCATCTCCATGAATCCATGTTCTAGCTGAACTGCACCGTCATTTGATCTCGACCTCGGCCCTGTTTAGCTGTCGCTACAACGACACCAACGGCCCTGAAGTCTAGATTTCGTCGTTGCGGTGATGGCTTGCGTCTTACACCGTTTAATTGGTGGCACGTGGAGTATCGATTTTGTGGATCGGATCTTATACTCGGTAACTGGACCGACTACCCAGGTATTGTTATCCTTTTGTACTAAACTTACACACATGAAATCGAGACCGGTAAGTAATCAATGGCTGGCTGACGTGATAGACCTTGGATCGGTCTGCATTCAGGGGTTGACGTAATAGCGACTACTGCAACGAGACTTGTGTATGCACCGAGACTTGTGTACCCGCTCGCAGCACATGCGCTCCATACAAGCTATTGAAGTATAGGCAATCTGAACAGTAAGCTACGAAGGTAAAAGCAGAAGCCAGAACGTGGAGACATCATGTTACGATTGACGAGCTTGCTTACCTATTCGACTGCTTCAAGACTCTACGCAGTGGACACACGTACCTCGGAGTCCACATCATACTTTGCTTACAATACAGCGGTTTACAGCGATTCATGATAAACTGCACTCTTGATGTGGTTCAGGCTGGGAGACATTTGTAGCAGAAGGTAAGATGCAGCTCATCTACTACTACAGCGGCATCCGTCATTCTATGCGCGAGTAACAGTCACCTCGCAACCCGCCTGCGTCAGCAGTCTCAAGAATACCGCGTCTGTCGCGCCAGGCGACTTCAGCATCGTACCATTCGTCGCCCCCAGCACCGTCTGGCCAAGCGTGACATACAGCTGTCCACCATGATCCGACGCAGTCGTAGCCTCGACAAGCGAACCCTCCGCATTTCAACTGAACCCAACAGTAAAGCCTCCTCTAGCCCTCAATCCACTGACAAACCCACCATCGCCGACCTTGGCCCATCCAACCGGAAGCGCAGGCGGTAACCTGATGAGCGGCACCTTGCCGATGTCCCCCGTCATCGCCGGCTTCAGTCCATCCGCAACGTACTCATGACTCTGCAGCAGCACCTCCGCCAACGCCGCCGTGCCTCCCAAATTGCCATCGATCTGCCAGTCCGCAGGCGCGCCGGCATTCATCACACTCGCCGGTATGCTCTGGTTCGCAACCAGGTGCAGCATGCAGTACTCGACGGTCTGGGGCTCGAAGAAGCGCGCCGCGAGAGCGCTGCACCACGCCGCGCCCCAGCCGCCTGCAGGCGCTCCGCTCGCGATGGGGTGGGCTAGTGTTGTTTTCGCTGCGTTGAAGAGGACAGCGTCTGAGGACGTGATTGTTGGACCAGGATACGAGGACCAGATTAGTCTCCCATAGTCGTGTCGTGTATGTTGACGAATTTAGGGCACCGATAGCCTCACAAACAGCCACGAAGGCGACTGTGATGAGACCGGCCGATCTCAACATGGTTTGTGTATGGCAAAATCTTGTTGGGATGTTGTATGGGGGCCCTCGGCGTGTGATGAATAGGACCTACCTGAACACAAGCAGTTTTGACTTACCATGCGATATAGCCTGATCTCAACCCTTCGTTCGTTCATGATCGACGTGATGCACAGGTTCGAGACGGCCACGCGGGGTTGTGAGAGGTGAAGGCGGGGGATTCGCGGGGATACGAGTTTGAAGGCCAGGGGTCGCATTGCAGGTCACATGAATCCCTCCGGGGGTAGGTCTCAGAATGGTAATCATCCGATTCGCATCTTCCTCCAGAGAAGTATGAAGGACCTACTTCTGCCGTGTAGCAAGACCAACAACGTTCCTGAGCGTGCCGAAAGGAAGAACATCTCCAATTCTCTTTCGTCCTGTGAAGAGCATCACCAACCGATCGATACCCATACCCCAGCCTCCAGTGGGCGGTAGGCCCCATTCGAGAGCTTCCAGATAACTTTCGTCGATCTCGGCTCGGCCGTCGCCTTCGCCATCGATCTCTCGAAACTTGAGCTGGTCAACAAACTTCCGGCGCTGCTCGAACGGCGAGTTTTCTTCCTCGTACATGTTGGCGTACTCTTGCCCCTCGATGAACAGTTCGGCGCGGGCGGAGATCATCTGTTTTGTAATGGGGCATTCGAACGACTTTGAAAGGGGCGACATGACTGCTGGGTGCTCGGTGATGAAGGTCGGCTTCTTACAAAACGGCTCGATGAAACGTCCACAGAGTGCGTCGAGAAGTCTAGGTAAAGTGGGATTGGCTGGGATTGGCATCTCCAGCTGTTCGAAGAGCAGCTTGAGGTCGTCCAGTGCATGAGATGTTGCCAGGTTCGGTAGTCCACGGCCCATCTCTTGCTCAAGAGTAGGTACAAACGGCAGACGTGGGTAGGGGCCAGCAAACATGTTCCCCTGCTCATGCGTTTGACTCTGGCCATTGTATGCGCTGTCCTTGAGATCCGCATAGCGTCCCTTGGCCGAGGTCGATATTTCTTGATGTAGACCTAACAGAAGCTCTTCCGTCATGGTCATCAGTGATTCGATCTCAGCAAACTGCATGTAGAACTCGCATATGGTAAACTCTGGATTATGCGTTGCGTCCACTCCTTCGTTTCTGAAGGCCGGGCCCATCTCGTAGACCTTGCCCATTCCACCGACCACCAGCCTCTTCAACCATAGCTCCGGAGCGATTCGTAAGTTCAACTTCGTATCTGATAGCTCCGTCGAGACGGTCTCGAAAGGTCTGGCAACAGCACCACCAGCGCCTGCGGTCAAAAGCGGTGTTGACACCTTGAAGAACCCTAATTGTTGTAGATGGCTGGCGATCCAGGTTTCGATGTGCGACCGCATTTGCAGAGTTTGTAACTCCTCATGATCCACAAGCATTGCAACATGGGGCTTTCGCGACTTGGCTTCGGCATCGTCCAGTATCTTGGGAATCTGATGTAGCGAAGGAGCCTGAAGGGCGGGTATCCGTGTGGCTAGAAGGCTGAAACTGTCTGTTTTTGTTTTGTGCGCGTGGCCAACAAAACCTAGCAACGTAAGCATGAGTCTGTTCTTCGGTAGGATCACGTGGCATACTGTACCAGTCTCCGCGACGAACAACGTGTTTGAAAGCGGTCCACGCATCATCCTCCTCTTGCAGGGTGCCTTTATTAATGACTATCTGAACGATCCAGCCCTCTTCCTCTACGTCAAGAAACACGAGCTTGGATCCTGCGAAACGGGCTGAACACACTCTGCCTAGCACACTCAGTGGATTGAAACAGGTAACAGGTTGCATTGTCTATCTTCATACCTACAACTCTGAGCTGTTCCGTTCCAGACTCCCCCCGCGCGAGCTTTGCTGCCATGTCATAGACACTCTGTACAGACACACGCTCTACTCGCCGAGCTTTGGTCACCCTCGGATAGCATCGATCGAGACCGTGGTATTTTTCTAGTTGTGCTAGCCTCTTGCTGTGGTCGCTCTCCACGGCTTGCGTTGTATCCTTAGCACACGAACGCGACACGGCCGTGAAAAAGCGTGCATAGCTTAGGCACTTCGCTGGCTTGACACTTCGTTGCAGGCATGGTCGTAGGAAGCGACATTTCTCCATTGCTGGTGACTGAGAGAGATCAGTAAGGTACTGCTTCCATACATAATAGTAGAGCAGGATTGGATTGATCGGGATCAGTTATGGGAGGGTTTAAATCAAGCACTCGAAAGTGTCATTCGCAACGGTTCTTTGCATTCGATCATCATGAGAGGAGTGGTGATAGTAAGGATATCGAGAGTACGTACCGAACGCAGGAACTACAAGTCCTCGTGAACGAATCGATTGACGTCGCAAAATAAAAGAATCGCGTTTCATGTCCAGAGAATAATTGAAATCCATCTCCTGGTCAAAGCTCCAAAGATTTTGAGGCATCATTGCACCTCCGACGTCAACTCCGCAAGCATTGGAAACATCGTCACACGACCTCATCGCATCTATCACGACAACCGAGAATCCTTACTTCCGACACCCTTCTCAATCACAACTTCCAAGCACAATGTCTTTCCTCTTCGGTCAGCGCCCACAGCCTTCCTCGGCGGAGAAGATCGCCGCCGCGGAAGCAGAAATCGACATGGTATCAGACATGTACAACCGGTAGGCGACCCGTCAGTCATTCTTTTGGTGAAGCGCAGGCTGACAACCATCGACAGTCTCGTCTCCACCTGCACGAAGAAGTGCATTCCACCACAGTACCGCGAGGCCGACCTCAACAAGGGCGAATCAGTATGCCTCGATCGATGCGTCTCCAAATTCTTCGAGACGAACATGAAGGTATCAGAGAAGATGCAGGGAGAGGCTCAGGCGAATGGCGGTCGCGGACCGATGGGTGGTTTGATGTAAAGGGAGTCATGAGACAGGAGCGCGACCTGGATGAAAGTTGCGAAGGCATCACCAACGGCACCGTCAGCGAGGCTGGAGATATGGAATGCCAGGAGGCGAAGTGGAAGAGCGAGGAAGTAGAGGTTGTGGGACAGGACAGGCCATGTTTATAGGTATTTGATGATACCCATTGTACAACACCACTCAGCATGCACATAATCAAGCATTGTGCGCCGCAGCATTTCTATCAATACTGCTCTTTCCAGAACTTGAACTTGACACCACCTTCCGTCGCTCTCGCACAGGCGCGCTTGATATCCATAGCCGCACCATTTGGACCGCAGAAATAAACTCCAACCTCAGTCTTCGCATTCTCCAGCCCTCGCATATACTCACCTGCCAGTAGTCCCTCTCTCATGCCGACAAACAGCTTGTCGAAATCAGGTCGGCCAAAGTTCGTCCTGGAGCTCAATTCTGTGAGCGGATCTTTCTCCATACCCACCGAATTGAGGATGATGTTCGCAGCAGTATCCACATCAAGCGTCTGTGTGAGATATGTGTGAATGCGTAGGAACTCAGTCCGATAACCCATCTCGTTTGGCTCAGACATGGCCAGATTCTGTTCTTCGAGCGAACTCAGCAACGCTTGGAACCACTCAAAACTGGTCGTGTCACGACAGACCCAGATGAATTCGACTCTGCGCAGACGCTTTGGCGGGTTGGGCGACAGTCGCAAGTGCCAGATGTTTTTCAAGATACTGGCCCAAGGAGTGACGCCGATACCGGTTCCGATAAGCACAGCGACTTCGTCGTCGAAGACGTCTTCCGCGGGTGCGCCGTATGGGCCATCGATGCGAAGCAGTGGCATTTCTTGGCCATTTTCGAGCGCGACTTCGTACATGCCCATTGGGTCGAGTTCGTCGTAGAGTTTAGCTTGCGAGTGTCCAGCTCCGAGTGCGTCAGCCAGTGCTCGTGTGAAGTCGCCGACCTGACGGACGTGGACGGAGATGTAGGGGTCAAATGGACAAGATGTGATTGTGAATGGATGCCATTGGTGCTGCGAGACAGAGGGGCAGTTGAGAAAGAGCCATTGGCCGGGTTTGTAATTCATACTTGGCTTGCGGAATTGGATCTCGACTGCGTCTATTAATATGTCAGTACAGCAAGTAAAGCAACAAGATGATCAAAGCTTACCGTACGGATGCTTGACTACTTTGACAATCTCGGTCCTTCGACGTGCTCGCACTTCACGGTAGATCCTCTCAAGCAGATAGAGTCCACCTCCTACAAGTTCCCATCTCCAGCCTTCATAGCCGATACAATGCTGCCAGAACGGGTTGCCAGCAAACGGCGAGAATGGTTGCGCTGTGTCTCTCACGAAGCACCCTGTAGCGTGTGTATACATCGCGAGAAGGAATATTATGAAAAGGTGATGAGTATACCAGAATGTTTCATAAGACTGCTGACGGATCTTTTGGTGAGAAGTCGTATACATCAAGAACATGCAGAACAGCATGATATGGCCGGTGATGCCGCCTGCTTGGGTATAGTGTATCTCAACGGCGGATTCGGATCTGATCTGGTATCTTTCGACGTTGAAAAGGCTAAGCTTATTAGTCCATCTGATCGACAGATATCGACTGAATCGACTTACTTGACGTAGTGAGAAGCAACATGCACAACGGTCCAGAAAAGCAGTGACATGGCCACCTCCCGATGAAACCATTGCGACTCATCCAGGGGTAGCCACCTGATCTTTGGGCGAATGATCCTTAGCAAGTTCCGGCACATGGGTAGCAATATTAACATGACATCGACAGAAAGCGCAAGTCCAGCGCCTCTTGAGAACCATACAGAGAAGTTGAGCTCATTCAGTGCCGCTAGTCGCTCGTCTGTAGTCTGTTTCCACCATCCGATGACGAAGAGTGCGATGTGAAAGCCATGGAAGCAAACGTAGAATGAGATCTTTCGCCACGTGTCTGAGAATCGCAAGGACTGCTTCTTCGTAGGTGCAGGCATCGTAGCTTCGACGTGACGGTTTCAAGAATCGAATGTGTTCAGGTAGGTTGTCGCGTCACTGGTGTATGATTGAGTTATGCAGTTGCCACGCGATCTGCCTGTCCGACAGTCTCGCGGCCTCGAATACTGCTTGTTCTGATGTCTTTCTCCTGTATTCCTCTCATATGCCTGACATATTTCGGAATGGTGTAATCTGTTTGTTGCGAGGTCGATAGAGTCGGATGAAAATAGAACGTCTGCCCACAATGATGATCTATTCATTGACCTACCTGGTCGCACATGTGAGCCGCCATTCATGTGCCTCTTTAGGGCCAGGCCCTTGTCATAGGATAGCATTAGGGTGCAAGTCTGAGTGGCTTGAGGTGACATTGGGCAGACGACCAAAGCGGAAGACTTGGCGCCGATCGTTGCTTGACGGCGCGTGCCGAGCAAGTGGGGTTCTCAAATTGTATTCTGATTGGTCATGTACGCGCTCACTCTACTTCACATCTGCAACCACAAACTCGCCGTCGGTCCGTCGTTCGGACTGCTTTGCAGCAGCAATGAGAAGATATACGAGAGGCCCACATTGATTGCAGGAGCTCGAAAACTTGGAGGACCAGCTGGGGGTCGAAAGCCAGGGGGATGATCGATGGGGAGACTCATGTTGTTTTGTGCGACCAAGGTATCATCAAGAATAGACATGCCCTCTACTACATTGTGTACGGCACGAGCATCGATCGAAGCCGCGATACCCAATCCTACACGCCGATAGTACGATGTGGCTGGTGTTCCGAGTCCCGGTAAAGATCCTATTCGCTGACCGGGCGCTTGCGACCCCTAGTTGGGCTCTCCACATGGAGCCACAGGCTCAAAGTACTCCATTGATTCGCTATGCACGTCAACCAAGCAGCGACCACATTTTATCCAGAGTATTGGTACGCAAACTATCCTATTCGTAAGTACACTGAGGTGGCCGAGGTTCTCTTAATAGTATGACCGCAGCACGTTACTAAATCGATCGTCCTTTGTGTCACTGTACCACTTCCTTTCCCCATACCATCTCTTTCTACCCCGATATAACGTCGACGGCCTGTAACAATCTGCAAGCACTTTTCGACCATGTTCATCGTGGTGTCGAGTGTATCCCCATCGTGACCGAGACGCTTCCTGTGACGCAACAGGATGGGAAAGCTGATCAAAAATCACTGGGCACGCCTGATCATCCTGACAGCAGCATCATGTACGTCTCAGTATTCTACGAACGAGACACCAGCATTCTAACAGGTATAGACCAGATTGCAGCTGCTATATCGGGGTTCTTCTGGCCCAAAATCTTCTTCGACTTCCTCACCAAGAACCTCGACTGCGCCGTCAAGCCGGTACCCATTCTCCAAGTCATCAACCTCGTCATGGGCCTGATCAGTCTCTCCTACGAGCTTCCCCTCGGACTGCTGGCCGGCACACGTGTCCAGCGATCGCTCGAAGTACGATTATTCTGGCTCCCACTCGCAAGTCTAGGCTCTATCCTACTCTACCAAGCCACAAATCCAGCAGTCTACTACCTTGTTGGCACTGCGGTCTATTTCTGGGCATACACGGACGGCGAGATCATCTGCGCCGAACCATGGACACTACCGAGACGACCTGAGAGACTGAAAATCATGGAGGGTGATAAAGTGTGAAAGTTCCACCGCGCCCAGACAAGAACGAATAACACAGCCATTCTCAGCAACCTCCTCTGCCACATCAGCAACAAGAACAATTGCACCTGAAGCCTCAGCTTGATGTTCCACATACCTTGCAGCGACCCCAGGCTCCCGAGCATCCTCCAATGAAGGAGAGCAGCAACAACAACAGCAGCAATCTCCGCCATCGCTTCCACGAGATGTGAGGTACCAATCCGCAGCTCTCCTCACTCTCGCCTTGGTCTCCGCACACCAATTAGACCCCAGACCAATGCCATGGACATTCTCCCGTCAGGAAATGACTCGCGCGGAGGAGCCGACGAACATTCACCATCAGGTGCCCATGCCTCCCCAGGTTCGTGTCAAAGATGTCCAATGGGTATTCCGACATCGATCCACCGCGACGCGAGGTGATGCCAGTCTCTATTGGTTTTTCGCACATAGACCATTATCTGCCATCGGATCCCCCGATGCGGGAGGAGTCAATCCCGCAATAATGGCTCAGCAATTGGTATCTTTCTTCCTAATGTCCATTAGCAGGCATTGCACTCACTATCTACGAGGCAAGACGCCCCGCGCCGCAGAGGAGGATCTCGATACCCGATCCAGACTGACCAAGCGACGTATTGGAAGAGAACCACGGAATGTTTCGGCCCAGCAGGAGGAGGATGATCAGGACATGATCGCTGACAATCACCAAACTGGAACTACTCTTACAGACACGAATGTCTCTGATCCGCTTTTGTCATACGGACTGAAAAGAGATAGATTTGTGCTTGTAGCCATGAGAAGAAGAAGATACGAAGATCTAGGAAGCCATAAGGCACGTCTCCACAAACAAGTTGCACGAGTAGATATATCAGACCCCTATCTGACCCGAGACCATCAACAACACCAACACCATCACAGCAAATCCCCATGCTTGATCTGTAAATGCTGCCACATCGCAGCATCACTCCCAAAGCTTCGATGATTCTTTCCCCAGCTCGTCTCGCAACCGAAGCAGTACCAAAGATGTCCATGGTTGTCGCAGATTCCCAAAGCGGCAGGCCGTTTGATGAAGTTACAGCGCTTTCTACGGAGTCGTTCGATTCGTTCACCAAGATCCTCGGGCTCGGGTGTTTTATCGCACACTGGGCAGATCAAATCCACGCAGTTGTGCAAGGTCTGCATTTTCGTTCTGGTATGGGCGTGAATATTGGAGTCGTTGAATGTGAGATTCTGAAGAAGGAGCTGAGAATTAGGTGTGGATAGTTGAAGCTGCGTGAAGGGAAGTAGATCTATGTGATGAGGTCTAGAATATAGTTAAGGTTGCAGCTCAGTGTCTGAGACAAGAGCTTGAGGTACATAACATCCGACGAAGGTTTTTGTCACATAACGTGCACGACAGAGTAGATCGTTGTGTAATGACGAACGCACGATCGCATTTGGATATCTTCAGAACTGACTATTTGTACATTTTCAATCTCGGATCAATTCTTCCTTCCATCTAGAATTGGCGGGCACCGGTGTTGGAACCGGTGTTGGAACCAGTGTATGGTGGAATGGCGTCGTGGGCCTGAGTTGGGTAGCCGCTGGTAGTAGAAGTAGATGTACCAGTGTTGCCGACGTTACCCTCCTGGCGGGCTCTGCCCTCGAGCTCACGCTGGACGTTGGCTGGAGGGTCCTTGTGAAGCTTGTTGTGGTGGTGTTCAGAGTTGTAGTTGTCCATCTGCTCGGCTTGACCGCCAGCTGAAAGCATTTCCATTTGACCGCCCTCGCGAAGACGCTCTGGGTGAGTGGCGATGTAGTCTGGCTGGGTGGCACCCTCGAAGTCGTAGTCCTCGTGCATACGGCGGAGATCGCCGGAGTTGTTGTCATTGTCATGCTTCTTGTTGTGGTGCAAGAGCCTGTCCATGAGACCAGGCTTCTTCTCGTCCTTGTCGTGATGGTGGTGCTCCTTCTCAAGCTTCTTTTCCTGCTTCTCGTGCTCTTTCTCGAGTCTGTGGTCTTGCTTCTGCTCGGCCTTCTCCTCCTTGAGCATCATCTTCTCCTGCTTCTCGGCATCATGCTTGCTGAACTCGTGACCGGCAACACCTGTGGCAGCAGCTCCTCCGCCGACCATAGCAGCATCTCTGCCGTAGTGGTGTTGACTGCCCTGCATAGCGGGATCTGGCTGAACTCTAGGATCGACCACGTTCATGGCATTGGAAGAATGAGGGCCGATGGTAGAGCTAGCTGGGCCGGTGCGATCGTTGGAGAGCTCGTAGGCTCCTGCTCCGGCAGCACCTACACCAGCAACACCTGCAGCATCACGACCATAGTGGTGGCCTGACTGTCCGCCACCTGGGATGTGTGGGTCGAGGCGGTTCGCAGTGTCAGTGACGTGTGGACCGCTAGCAAAGCCAACGTGATGGCGTTCCTCATTTGGACCACGGAATTCATGAGTGTGACCAGCGTGGACAAGACCTTCACCTGGCTGAATGTTACCGGTAGAACCATAGTTGTCTCTGGTACGGTCAGGGAGACCAGAGGCAAGGCCTCTCTCGCCAGAGTTGTGGTTGTGGTGGTGCATTCCCTCGCCAGCAAGTCCGGCTGCGCCTGCTGCAAGACCGGCATCGCGGCCTAGGTGAGAGCGATCACCAGTGTTGGAAGTCGATCCAGATTGCATACCGGTTTGTGCACCGCTGCGGCGTGGGTCATTCGCGCCAAGGTCACCTGGGAGCGCTCCGTAGTTGTCGCTGTCGTTGGCAGGTCCTCTTGGGTGAGAGAAGTTGGTGGAGTCACTTGGGAGACCGCTCGAAGAGTTGTAGTGTCCCTTGCGGAGCTGCTCTGCTTCGTAGCCAGCGGCGCCCAAGCCACCCGCAGCAGCGGCATCACGTCCATAGTGATGACCAGTACCGGTCTGACCTGGTTGGCTCATACCACTGCCTGGGGCGATGTTTGATGAACCAGTGTTACTCTGCTGGCCTGGAAGTGCAATACCAGAAGGGGTGCCGTCCGAAAGTCGGTCATATTGTTGGCCACCCTCCTCGTGGCGTCTGTTGTCGTGGTGATGGCCATGGTGACCATGGTGTCTCTCTCCCTCGTATGCAGCAGTGCCAGCACCTCCGGCAAGGGCAGCGTCACGGCCAAGATGGCTCTGCTGACCCTGCTGACCTGCAATACCGGAAGGAGTGCCGTCCGAAAGTCGGTCATATCCTTGGCCGCCCTCCTCGTGGCGTCTGTCAAACATGTCTGGTGCGTTTGAAAGCTCATCTAAAGCGGAGGTTAGTATCTGGTCATGAATGTCCTGGATGGAGAGAACTTACTGTTGCCTGCTCTTGGGTTGGTGGTGGCATTTTGACCGTAGGCAGCCTCGTCGTACTTGTCACCACCTGGGTTCATGATCTGCCTCATGATACCATGCTCTTTTGGCTGCTTGGTCTCGTACAAGGTGTCCTCCTCAGGGTCGTTCATGCCGTCCCTAGTACCGGAAGTGGTACCGTGAGGGTGGGAACCAGTTTGAGTGGTGCCTGTGGTGTTCGCTGCATTTGAGCCAGTCTCGTTGCCTGAGCCGTACAAAGCTTGGTCATCCTTCTCATGGCCAGGCTTACTATGAGTTCGTCAGAAATGAACTTGAGATGAGAACGAGATTGAGTATACTCACAGCATGTTCTTGATGGCGTTCATCGTGTCGTAATCGTATTGGGTATCTTAAAGCAAGTAAACAAAGTATTAAACTGAAAGTGATTACTGAAGCTGAGTTCGTAATCGGTGGTTGGTTTGATGATAGTTCGAGCAGTGAAGTTTGAATTGTTGAGAGTCAAGAAGAGGCGGTGCAAGAGGGCTTGATATATACTGCTTCGACCTGAGCTGTGACCGGTGAGCTTCGTCAATGTTCCAGTCTGTTCAGGCAGGATCAACGTGAGCTAAGCAAACAAGCATGGAAAGCACGAATGATTGCATGAATGCGGGGCGTGATGCACGATGACGTAGAAATTCACGGTCGAACGCGAAATCTGGAGAATGAGAGTGGCCGAAAGTGGCTCGTCCTCAGCATCCTGCAGGGCAAAACGTCGATTGCACCAAAGCACGCGCTGCAAAAGAAAGTCTATTCACAAGCCCAAGACGTCAATTGAGCCAATTCATTCGATCCAGCCACTTTCCCGCTCGGTTAGCCTTGCGCAAGATCAGGGAAATGATGAACGGCCAGAAGATCACGGACATTGCAAACCTGTCGACATGACCACGAGCTCACAACAAGTGGCGCAGCCGCTCTGTATCGAGCAATGGGCGTTCCTGCGAGGTAATGATCGTCTACGCTATTCGTAGCCTGCGGCGGTGCGTTGCGACGATTCACCATAGCTCCCCGATTGTGGCTGGATTGGAGCCTTCACTCAGACGATGTCCATCACGCCAGAGCGCAGGAAGACCACCATCAGGTTTTCGCATCCTCTAAACCAGATAGCTCTACCCACCTTGACTGAATGGTCGCGTCATGTGTCTCTGATCTCAGACGGTATCTGTATGTCACAGACACACGACAGAGTCAGAGGCCTGAAGCCATCTGCAAGCGTCCGCACGCGAAGATGAAGTATCAAACCGACGTCCAAACGAGGCGTTTGCAATTTGCCTGCAGATGAATGAAAGAAGACAGCCGATATGGGACGCAAGCATTTACTTCGTACGAGTAGATCTGAAGCTACTCGCAAGTTCGCAGCGGCCGACGCAGACAATTAACGTACTGTAACTTACATTAGAACCTCGGCTTCGTCGACGTCCGATTGAGATGCACAATCATTTATGCCGATAGCGGCCTGCGTTCAACCTCGACCAAGCGCAAACCCTTCTTCGTCGCAGAAAAGTGCTTCCGGTCTCCTTCGATGGAAACCTTCTTCGTGAAGAGATGGTCGAGTCTCGACAAGAAGACTGACTGAGCGACGACTGAGGTGGTCAGAAGCATGAGTCTTTGTGGCCAGCGAGTATGAATGACATTGACATTGTCCGATCGCAGACCCGTCGCTTTGGTAAGGCAAGGTACAGTACCTACAGGTATTGTCAAAGAAACTTCTGCATGTGCGTTGCGTTGCGTTGCACAACTGTTACACTTTCACATGCGAACAATTGAACACGGTCATGCACGAGCAGCACGATCAATGGAAAACCGTATTCATGGATTCTTCTTCCATTCTTGCTTCTCTTCCATGAAGTCTCGGCTCTCAATTCGGGAACCGCGGCCGTTTTGGCGGGTGAGCCCCGCTGAAGTCAGTGTGCGTCTATCGCCGGCTGGCCCTTCATTGGTCTCCCCAAATCCTCTCCACCACTCCACGCGGCTTGACACACGACACAGACAATTGACATTCTATACCGCATCTCTTTATCATTATTGCCACGTCCATCTTCTCCTTAATCCTTTTGCTCTATAGCAGCTATTCCGCGTATTCCGCGCAGTCAATTTCACGGACACTATTAGAGACACGGTAGAATACTACGGTGGTATACTGCCGTTGAAACGCTTCTCTTAACTCTTTCTCTTAATCTACGTTGAACTCTTTTGGGCGACATATCCGGCAAGCGATTGCCCGCTCGCGACTATATACCATCGACTGCCAGCCACCCTTTACCGAGCCATACTCGTCCCGGGACCTTTCTCCAACTCTTGAAACACTACTAATCGATACCATCTACTGCTTGAAGTTATTCGACTCGACAGACGTCAGGACTTCCACTACCCATCACGAGCAGCACATCCTTGGTGGACAAGGCACGAATCTCCACAATGCCTTTCAGAGAAAAGCTGAAGAAGGCTTTCAAGAGCAGTTCGGCGACATCATCAAAAACGAATTCACCAGTCATCGAACAGTCCCCCGACATATCTAGATGGCCGTCGAACGTCTACAAACCAGGCGAGCCAATGCCTAGACCAAAGTACCGAGCACCGGTCAAGAAAGAGCACAAGGACAAACTCGATTCGTTCAATTTCGGATCAGCATGGAAGAGACGATCACAGCAGAGTTTGTACAGTCCGATGGGCAGCCGAGTACCGAGCCGACGAGGCAGCGCTGCAACCAGACCAAGCCAAAGTAGCAAGCGACCCAGCTTCAGCGCGAGCCGACGAAGCATCAGCGCGGCAAGCGGCATCACAGCCAACAACACAGAAGCGAACCGAAACGTGCCGTCGGTCCGCGACGACGAGAGCGAGGCGCCGAGCACGAAAGACCCAAGCAGGAGCAACAGCATCGGCGGAGGAGGAGAGAAGCGCTTCAAAGACCCACACGGCGCCGCGAGGCCGACACGCCTGAGCACCGAGGTGGAGCAAGAGGGCGACGACGACGTGACCAACGGTATGTCGCGACGGCGCAAAACATCCATCGTAACCTTCAATCTGCCCGACTACACCATGAACAAGCACAATGGCCCAAAAGTGAATATCCTATCCTATCCCTTCTTCCTCTGCGTTCCTTCTCCATTCGTTTCCAAATCATCCCCCCACCCACTGCCATTGACTGCCTACTGACGTGCCACAGTTGGTCTATCACGCGTCAACAGTAACAACAGGACCGCGGTGGACATGAGTCAACCACCGTCGCCGACGAAAGCTGATAGTGGTCACGTGAGCGGTATCCGCGGCGGGAAGATGGGTATTCCTGGCTACGACCACAGTCCGTTCTCAGAAGAGGATCTCGCGTTGGCGATCAAGAGGAGTCATCTCGCTGTTCCTGGGCGATGATGCAATCTTCTTTCCTTTTTGTCGTTTTCACCGAATCACTCCGCGTCTGCGGAGAAGCGCTCTGTTGCATTTCTTTCGTTCGACTATTTTCTTTCATTGTATATAAGGTATCGGATATACCTGGCGGGCGTTATCTGTTTATGCATACCACATGGAACGGCGTTTTGGTGAAGCACGACTGTCCAAAGTCGGACAATAGCGGCATTGCATATACGCTGCAGACACACATATCGCAGGTTCGAGAGAGAACAAGAAGGATGCGAATTGTACATAGGTATAAAGGAAAGATTCAGATATCTCGTCCATCTACTCAATTATGAGCTGTTCAAAGTGGTAGTTATTTTTGTCGACGCTATGATTATTCAAGAAGTCACAGCCGTTCGATCGGCACAATACACTGAGCTGAGGATGAAGTAGACAAAAGCAGCCTTGCGATGATGTATCGAGTGCCTCTGTAATCATACCAAAGTCAAAGATCATATCTTCTTCAAACGCCACACACCATGCAGAATCCATCGCTATGCACCAAACCAATACCAAATACACAATCGAAAAAGCAAATCAAAGCCAGTTCCATTCCCCATCTCAGCTAGCCTGAGCCCACTCAACAACCTCAAGCGCGACCATGACGAGCATGAGCGTGCTGGGTAAGATCCAGATGACATAACTCTGGAACAGCAGCTTACTCATGACGCCGGTGAAGACGTTGTTGAGCTGGCAGATCTGCGCAAGCTGCAATGCTGACGGCGCGCCTGTGAGCAAGAAACACACAATGACAAAAATCGGGTCGTCGAGAATGCTGACGGGGACGAACTTGGCAAAAACGGCGAGGAGCGGCGCCATGAGCAGGGTTGGAAGAAGCATACGCGAGATCAGAGACGCGTAGAGCAGTTTCTTCTCCTCGGCCTTTTCTTCGGGTGAGCTTGCGAGTTCCTCCTTCGGGATCGTGTTGCGCGCCAGGTTGGCGCCGAGGACGACTAGGATAAGTGGTACTGCCACCCCGCCGGACTGGGAGATGGCGCGGGTTACCGAGTTAGAGACGAAGGTTCCTCTGTCGAAGAAGAGGTGCTGAAGCGCGGGAACGGAGGCTACGATGACAGCGAAGAGCATGGCCCAGAGAGGTGGATTCATGGACTGCCAGATGGCGTTGAAAAAGTGGAAGATGAAGCCGCCGACTTTGCTGAGGCCTTTCTGGATCGACATGGGCAGCCGGCGGAAGAGGTTGCCGGAGACGGTCGAGATGGTGTAGGCCATGCGGATGAAGAAGCGCTTGATGTTCTCCATGATGCGGGTGAGAAAGCCCTTGACGCCAGGTTGTGTTGCTTGGTCTGAAGAGTTGGAGATGGAGTAATAGCTTGGGAATTGAGTGATGTGACCGGTCGACTCGTTTCTTTGAGGAGCTTGACGGCCAGCCATATTACCAGGTCCGCTGCCAACTACATTGCCGTTGGAAGGGGTAGGGAGTACTTCGCCGTTTGCAGGGCGGCCATCGACGGAGGAAGCGACAGATGACACGGTCTGTGGTGAATGAATGCCTGATGAGCCGGAAGCGTAGTCAGAGCTGTTTGTCTTGTTTGCAGGATCACGCTCTTCTTGGTCGTCGGGCTCATCACGGTATCCTCCTTCGATTCTGGCTGGCTCTCCGCCTTCCTCAATTCTCTGCTCTTCCTCGGTTGGTGGCTTGAGGAGGACGTTGTACCCCCATGACCATCTCAAAAGTTGTCCCAGTTGTTGAAAGATGAGGAGGTAGAGAATACCTCTTGCGGCGACCTCGTTGTCATTGTCTCCGGGAACCTGATCCCAGTGCAGTCCACTGATAGTCTTGGACAGAGAGATGACGAGCGAGATTGGAAGCGAGTTGGAGTTGCCAAAGACACCCATGGCAATGACGAAGTTGGTCTGTCGCTTCTTGAAGCCGAAGACTCTGGACATGATGGTAGCACACATCCATGAGACGCAGGTCTGAGCGACGAAAATGACGGGAATGATTGCGAGTTCGATAAGTTTGTTGGCGTTGAGCTGAGAGGCGAGCTTGGTGAAGACTGTAATCGTCAGTGGATGCGAATGGCATAGCTACTTTTGTGAGACCTACCAAGGCATGGTGTAAATAATTGTACGTTCAAGTTGGCGACAAACTTCTGAGCATCTGCATCGAACATGCCCTGTCTTGCGACGATGTATCCTGGCAGACTGACGCAGACAACCTCGAGGACGGCTTCGAAGACGAGCAGGACCAGATGACCAAACGGTGGGTGTTGTGAGTGTGCCTTACCTGCCATGGTTTCGATGAGAGTCGCATTCATCATCATTGGTATCTCCAGATCCATAGCTCTTTTTGAATGGGTGGAAGCCATGTCTACCATAGCATTCCTTAGTCGCAACGACGTCGGACTAGAAAAGAAGTCCATGTTGTGTTTTGTAGACTGTCAGGTGCTGCAAAAGGTCGAAGTGCTTCGGGCAGAAAATGGGACGTCACCCGTAAGTACGAGGATGGTAAGGTAGTCGTCGGGGACTTTTGGTTAAGGCAGTTGGAGAAGTGGCTGGAGTCTGGAGTCTGGCGGCACAGTGGGAAGCTGCCGCCTACAGGAAGAACGGCGTGGAGAAGGCGAGTCTCGTGCAATTCACGAACAGATATATCTCGTGATGAAGTGTTTGTTCAAGTATTTTCACGTCAACGGAACAAGAGGCAGATAGGACCGCGGCGGATGGAGTGCGCGATAGGTTCGGGGAGCACCTGCATGCGCCAGCGCTACAAAGCAGATGTCACGGCTGATCGATTGGCGAACGGCGTTTTTCTTGCTCAGTTCACTCCGGGTTCCAACTCTCAGACCTACAACGGTAATCCGTTCACGCTTTACCTCTAGCAATCCACCTAGACCTCGTCGGGCGTGCCGTAAAATCTTGGTCACAGTCTTGAAAATAGCCAAGGATTGGAGGTGTTAATATTCATGAAGATGTTGGTTTCTTACCGCGAGATTGGGTGCCTGCCATGAAGATCGCATCGATCACTGCAGCCATGAAACAAGACGCCAGAGACGTTCGATCACCTACTGTATCTCTATCTGCGACGTGCCGCTCTATTGCTTTTCCTGGTTCATGGCTATTCTTACAGTATCACTGCTTGCTCCGGTCACATCAAAAGACGACCTTCTTTCTTCTGACGTCTCTCAGGGACTCTGCCCACGTCGTCATTGCTACCGGTAAATGTTGCGAAACAATCAATGCGCAGTGACATAGTAAAGTCACAAGCCACAGATCAGCAGTGCCAATGGAGTCAGAACGGCGTTCAAGCCACATGCACTCCATACCTACTTCGTCATCGTCGATTGTGGAGACGACTCGAACCTGTGCGTCGTACAGCCTGGAGCACGCGTTCCGTCTCTATCGTCAACATGATAACCCACTTTGTATGGGAACGATAGCGGCCACGACTTGACACGTTCCGAGGATCGAGTTCCTGTAAGAGAAAATGAAATGGGTCTCGTACAAGGTACTACATGGCAATCAAAATGAGCGTCGTTCGTCTTAAGCAGCGCAGCTGTACCTACTCTATATCGTTTCCGATCATCTCCGGCATGTAGAGCAGCTCCCTCTTCGCGTGATATAAGTGACTACAAAATAGGTAACGTTGTAGCAATCCCGTTCGTCGCAGCAATTTCATACGACAAGAAAGAGGGATGATATTATCGCTACTACAATGATCCATCCCAATGCAATCGTACATCAACCATCGCTTTACGATAACAACACAGACTTTTCGGTACTCATGCAATGTACCGTAGAAAAACAAGTGCATTGCGTGATACAGAGAAACCAATTTTCGGGGTTCGCTGGCCGACTGTACAGGTACAAGGAAGAAGCACCTGCAGGAAGAGGAGCATAACATGGTTGTAAAGTCTTCACGTTCCCGGAGATGCTTTCACGTTCTTTCCAAGTTGAGTCGGCCGGCTTCCGAGTTGCAAGACGCTTGAAAGCTCTGGTTCATCCGATTTACCTCGCACCAAGCTTGACGGCCGGATCGACCATCGACATCGAATCCGTCAAGTCTGTTGTCTGCCCTGCCAAATCCAATGCCTATCAACCAATTGATTATTGACTCGACATTGCTTCTCCATCTTGTGTTTGAAACGCTCCATCTCCTTTACTAAACATAGTTAAGTCGATCGTGTCGACTCGAGTTCTGTTTCTTCGGAACCTGAGCACCTTTATCTTTCGTCCCGACGAGACATCAATTTTTGTGCAACCGTAAGCCTTTCAGTCTTCAACCGTCGCTTACCGAGCGGACTGCACGGCTTGAACTTGCTTGTACATTATATTGTTATTGTGCAAGTGCACCGCCACGCCACTAACCTCATTACTCAGCCGAACACCACACTTCTGACAGCCTGCCACCTCAGCCAGACTGCGGCGCACCCTATCCGAGCTTTTCCTCGTCTTTAGCCTCCCGGGATCTCACCATCCCGCTTTCTCTATTGATTGATTGAATTGTCCAACTTTCTCGACATTCGACTTTGCTACTGTCTTTGTACGCCTATCCGTTGTACAAAAGTTGCTGCCTGCTGAGACATCACTCGGCCACCAGCTCGCACTCACAATACACCAACCTGGCTCAATAACCCCTCAGCACATATCACACTCTCCCGCCGCCATGGACACACCAAGCGACGGGAGTCCTCTCAAATCTCCTACTTCTCCTTCTCTCGTCTTATCGCCCAGTGTCGACAGTCCGAATGGAACCAGTCCACAAACCTCTTCGAGCCCTCCCCCGCGCGGCCCAGCAATGACCGGTCCGGGTCCAAGTACAGCTGGAATGTCGTCCTCATCCAGCCCTCTTGGCAATGTGAATGCAGCGAGAAGACCACCACCAACCACCATGGGAAGTGGAAGAGGAGGATCGTCGTTGACCCCGGATATTGCCGCGAGGATGAGGGCTTTCCACCTCGAAAGACGCGGTGCACCTCCTCCACGTGCGGCCTCTTCCGGTCCACCAACACCTGGTCCTCCAGCCCAAACACCGCAGCCCTCTGCGCCTAGCGGATCTCTCGGCGGTGTTCCTGCAAACTTCCGTCTACCACCTGGCATGAACCGACCCGCACCACAAGCCTTCCAATCGTCTCCTGCTCTTGGTGGTGCCAGCGCTCCATCAGGCAGAGCTCCTTCACTCGCCGAGAAGAGAGGTATGCAGATGCCTGGCGGCCTTCCGGGACGAGGCCCTCCTACCGCAGGTGGAAAAGCCAAGCCAAAGCCTAAGATGTCATTGGCCAATGTCCACGGTGATTCCGCGAACCAACCTCCTCCAGAAGAACAAGAGTCAAAATCTGGACTGGACAGATATTCCGAGTTCATTGATAAGGAGACCGGAAGTCTCAAATTTAAGGGAAAGGCTGTCCTCTCAAACAAGGGTGTCGAGTTTGCATCAGGTCAGACTTTCCACATCTCGCTGGACGAGGTTGATACCATTGACGAGCTTGGAAAGGGTAATTATGGTACCGTCTACAAAGTCCGACACGCCCGACCGCAGATGCGTCGCCCTGGACAAGGTCTTGCTGGCAACAAAGCTCTATCATCGCGGCAAGAGCCTGTACCTTCCAGCCCTAAAATTGGCAGCACCGAACAGAGAGGCGCTGGAACCGGACTCGTCATGGCTATGAAAGAGCTTCGACTCGAACTCGAGGACGCCAAATTCGCGGCCATCATTATGGAATTGGATGTTCTCCACCGTTGCGTCTCGCCATTCATCGTCGACTTTTACGGTGCTTTCTTCCAAGAAGGTGCTGTCTACATTTGCATGGAGTTCATGGACGGTGGCTCTATCGACAAGCTCTACGGTGATGGTGTTCCTGAAGAGGTCTTGCGCAGAATCACTCTGGCAACCACAAGAGGACTGAGATCGCTAAAAGACGAGCACAACATCATTCACAGAGATGTAAAACCAACCAACATCCTTGTCAACACCAACGGCGCAGTGAAGATTTGTGATTTCGGTGTCAGTGGAAACCTTGTCGCAAGTATTGCCAAGACCAATATTGGTTGCCAATCCTACATGGCTCCGGAGCGCATCAGCAGTGGAGGTGTCGCTCAAGCTGGTGCGAACCCGGGCGGTGGAACATACAGCGTTCAGAGCGACATCTGGTCTCTGGGCTTAACACTCATTGAATGTGCTATGGGCAGGTACCCTTACCCTCCAGAAACCTACGACAACATTTTCTCACAGCTTTCCGTAAGTCAAGCACTCTCAATCATTTTTGTATCTCGGGTCACTAACCATGTTTTAGGCTATCGTCGATGGTGAACCCCCGGATCTTCCTGCCGGCCAATTCTCAGATGCTGCGCGCAATTTCGTCGCAGGCTGCTTGAACAAGATCCCCAAACTTAGACCAACATACGCCATGCTTCTTCAACATGCTTGGTTAGCTCCTCTCGCCCTTCCCGACACTATCACCGAAGAAGATGAAGAAGCGGCAGAGCAGGCCGAAGCTGAACCATCTAAGCCTGTCGAGGAGGCCAACGGAGAAGATGATGGTACTCAGTGGGTCGACAAGGAAGTCGGACTGTGGGTCAGAGAGCAAATACGGAAGAAGAAGGCAGGCTTGTTGGGCAAATCGACGAAGCCCGCCCTTCATGCTGCCCCTCTGGACACGGTCCCGTCTCCATCTGCGGACAGAAAACCCGCCAACGCCGGCGCTGTTGCGGTGTGAGACAGGAACGATATCGAGCCTTTTCTTATTTTTGCATAGCACAGGCTGGATTGTACAGACGGAGGATGGTTTTGCAATTGAACGATTATGCATCGATCACGACATCACCGGTGCAGAGTCGAGTCTGCTCATGGATGAACTTTACCCTCACTTGCATTGGGCTCATCGGACCATTACTAGCTAAAGGGAAAGATGATCACTCCGCTGACAGTAGGATTGTTAGACCGCAACCAGATAAAACGTACATATGAGAATACCAATACCCTTTTCCATTACGTTGTCTTTGAACACAAAAGTGACATCTTCTTCAGCATGATCGTTTGGCTTGGCAGAAAGAAACCGAGGCATCTCCCCGCATTCTGCCCCCAACTTCGGCTGTCAGGCATCCCCAGACTCGACTCGACGTGGTTATCCGAAAGTCATTTATTGAATACAGTATCTCATTATATTGCCGGTCTTCATTGTCTCTCCTTAATCATTGTCAGTCAGACACATTTATCCCAATCTACTCAGCAACAACCGTCACCATGTCCGCCGAAGCCGACGTTCAGCTCGATAACTTCAACAGCATCTTTAAGCTGCCAGGCAAGGTCGCTGTCATTACAGGAGGTTCCCGAGGTCTAGGTCTGCATGCAGCAGCCGGGTGAGTACCTCTACTGCCCTCGGAGGACTCAACTAACAGCCGTCAAGCCTTGCCCAAGCTGGATGCTCTCTGATCTTCATCACCTCTCGCAAGGCCAAGGCATGTGAAGAGGCATGCGAGGCCCTGAACAAGCTTCCAGGCTTCTCAGGCAAAGCCATCTCTGTTCCAGCGGATCTTGCAAAGCCTGGTGACTGTGAGAAGCTCGTAGCTGCGGTGCAAAAGCACACGGATCATGTCGACATCCTCTTCGCCAACGCGGGCGCGACGTGGGGTGCACCTTTCGACGAGCACCCAGAGCAAGCATTCGCCAAGGTCATGGACCTCAACGTAAAGAGTGTCTTTGTGTCGATCCAGAAGTGAGTTGCACGAACCACAGTTGAGAGAATTCCAGGCTTACAACGGGATACAGGTTTGCTCCACTCCTCCAGAAGAAGGCCTCGCTGGAAGACCCCTCGCGCGTTATCATCACGGCCTCGATCGCAGGAATCGGGATCGGCTCCCTTGGAAAGAATGCTACATTCGGCTACAGTGCCTCCAAAGCGGCAGCGCTGCATTTGACACGGAACCTGGCTGTTGAGCTCGCACCGAGAGGCATTCTCGTCAACAGCATTGCACCAGGGTTCTTCCCCACCAAGATGGCAAACGGATTGATGGAGATGACGGGTGGCGTGGACAAGCTGGCTCAGTCCAACCCAAACAAGCGTCTCGGTAAGCCAGAGGACGTTGCTGGCGTGGTTGTCTTTTTGTGCTCCCGCGCAGCAAGCCATTTGAATGGTGCGAACATCACGATCGATGGCGGCGCCGTCTGCGGTAGCTCACGGCTATAATGCTTTTACTGTACCACGTCAGGCAATATCATTTATCCACAGAGACCGAAACTTTCTGAACAGACCACTTGTTTGGTGCTTGAAAGAGCCCGACTGACTTTGGCCCTGCTTTCAAGCCCCGGACCCCAGGCAGAGGTAGGTTTCACAAATCGTCCGTTCACGTTATGGTTTCACAAAGACTATCTCAAGTAAACAAAGCATTTCAAATCTTCGGACACTCACAAACAAGAGAAGATTATGGAAGTTGAGGGGTAGCGGCCCGTCATGGCCTTCTGGTCCGACGAGGAGAATGCACTCTGACGGAGCAATGCCCGCCAGGATTGCTGTACCGATGTCATGGATTTCCCCTCTGCTCGTTCGCGACATTCATCGATGCCATCGCGTCGTGATTCGGACTCTCTCATATCATGGCTGTCTGAGCTGCAACAGCTACTCCACGAAGTCTGTTGTGATCAAGTGAAGTGCGCTAGCCATCGAGCTTGTAGACGGATGTCTTCGCCCCGAGCTGCTTCCGTGCAGCTCACCACTGCTTCTGTCGCAGATGGTGGGCCGAAACGCAAATTCCATGGTCTACTGTCAGGTACGCTTAGCCACTATTGGACGGTCGACAGCACACCTTGGGGGAAGCTCTTGCTGCAGCAGGTAGACGTACAGTGGCCGGCCTGCAGACTTCGAAACATGCAGTCCACCCCTCCTCGTCGTGTGTGGCTTTCATATATGCATGCGGCTGTAGCACTATTAGCCGCGAGCTGACGCGAATACAGCTATTCGCAAGCAGTCAAAGGTCGACGCATCTGCTTATATCTGTTACGCTAAGAGCAGCCGCAGTGTCCAGGGTCAATAGACGGTAGAGTCTTTGTCATGACTCGAGGGGTGATGTAGTGTGTATTCATATTATTGCGCAATGATGCGATTATGCGCTGTGCTTTGCAGCATCCGCGAGCCGAGGAATGTATTTATTGATAAACGTGCAGGTCCCATACCACGATGGGCAAGATCGACAGTGCGTGGAAACAGATGAGAAGAAATACTATCCGTGCACCTCTTGGTCGCTTGCGACTGGAATATGCACGCCATACATGTAGTATCAATGTAGTCAACGCTAGGTCAGCAAACGAGGCGGCTCTCATTGGCGGTTCGGACGTCTGCTCCTTCCCAGGTGACACAGGCTTGCGCGAAGCGGCATCTCTATCAACAACAGAACACTATCTTTCGGACCGCAAGAGCCTCCCTTCCGGTCAGAATGGTGGCTTCCGTCTCTAGAACAGTCGCTCATCGACTCGAAGATGATTGTGCTATCCTACGACGTTATCCTACGACGAAATATACTACATACCCATCGGACCAGTGCAGACCCGCGCGTCTAGGATGCACAAGCCCGTATTGAACAGGCGCAAGTCGCACGATTTCTCCACTCCCAGGCAGATGCGCACGACATTATCTGGTCCATCTCTGTGCGACGGAACGATGTCAAAGAGAGATGCTGTGCCGTATCCACCGCTTGGCTCAAGCTGAGTCCTGCCGCAACTCGGCTACGACATTTAGGTACAATACGTCAAGTCACCACGGCCTCGTAGCAATTCCGACCATGGCTTCTATTCGAGCCGCGACTACAATGTCTCTGGTTGTTTCCACCCCACTGTGGAGCATGAGCCATCCAGTCAATTCGCTCGACCAGATTCAGGGTAAAGCCACCACTTATCCCCGGACATTGTTTGGATGATCGATTGTTGGGGGCCATATCATTCCGCAGACACGGCGTTCTGGCTGCAGAGGTATGCTACCTGCGGCACGTACCTGACCTGCCCATCAGTCCATTGACAAACGCTCGAATGCTTCAAAGGCGCATTGTGGAGTTATCCCTTTGTCCCCTCTTGCATTATCATGGTTTGAACACGCTACTCTACATCTCTCGAGCAAGGCTCATACACTCACACCCTCTTCTATCGGGCGTGTTACTTGCATACTGCGACTGCGGCTGCAGCTTGTACCTGAGAGTGTGCCTGAATGTGCCTGGAGAGCTCGGTCCCCTTGCAAAGATCCACAATCCAGGGCAGCCGACTCGGAGACAATCTATGGTCTGGCAGGACACACTTGACGTATCTTGTTGATCCTTGCTGTGGGTCCTCACCACAGCTCACCAAAGTCGGTTCGAGTTACGACTCGGAAGAGCCAACTGTCGAAGGGACTCATTCACCATCCACGATCCGGACAGGTCTCTGATTCTCATTGCCCTAGTTTACTCCGCTTCCGCGATTGATCGACCAGAACAACCACGTTCAGGGTCTCTGCTCGACATATAACTGTCCTCCGAGCACGTCCCAGGTCTCCACGTCCCCTTTCATCCTTTCATTGTCTTCCCATCCCTTTTGCCAAAGTAAACAACAACAGCTATGGATTACAGCCAGACTCCCTTTGGCCCATCTTTACAGGGGCGACAAGGTCGCAACAGTGCTTGTACTGTCGACACATCGTTCAAGACGCTTAACTCGTCTACTTCTTTCAACCACAACGGTCTGCATACGCCTCCATCGTCTGCGCGAGACCAACGTCGTTACTCTGCTTTCTCTTCGCTCTCCCCTGTCGTACCTTCCTATGCTTCTGCATCGACTCCTTTCACTCCGGATCTGATACACGGCCCCCAGTCATTTGACGATTCCGGCTACGATTCTTCGTACGTCTCGCAAGAGTTCTCCCAAGATGGCAAGTGCCTCGATCATGGCTCTTTCTCGCTGCCCAGCGGGTCTGAGCACCAACATCTGTACGGCATGGAACAGATCGAGTATGGTCGCCCAGTCCAAGCTGAGGTTTACGACGTCCCACACCATTCGACCCTCACATTGAACTACGTCAACGACGATCGTGCTTATGCAAGTCAGCACTTTGCACACGATGGAAGATGGAACTTGCCGCCAACACTTGGCTGCCCCGCTGCGCTCTCGCTCGCTACTCCATTGTTCGAGTCGGCTCAATCAATCCCAATGAGCTCATGCTCCTCTTCGTTCGACACGCCAGCCTTGACGCCTTCGGTCTCCTCGACCGGCGTTTCGAGCGCTGAGTTGTACAACGACTTCGACTTCGAGTCGACTCAACTCGAGTTGCCCACGGCCATCGTGCCGTCTCAGGCATATACGGATCAGAGCTTTTACGATCATTCTAGCCCGTTGTCTGCCGTGAGTGAGGCCAAACCATTCATCGATGCTGATGATGGCGCCTTTCTGGAGCATTGGGCCGCTCGGACGCCCTACAGCAATGCAGCCTATTCTCCGATTCCTGAAAGAAAGATTCTGCCCTCTTCCAGACTGTCAAGGAGACGAGCAGGGCCTCGTTCGCAGGCTCGCGGTGGCAGACCGAGGCCAAACCGTCGTCAAGTCAAGATTGAAAAGTTCGAGGACAAGATTGACGAAGAAGGAAACACGATCGGAGTGGATATGACTTGTTTACCCATCAAACGTGACGCCCGTGGCGAGCTCGTTCTTGACTCGCAAGGTAAATTCATTCTCGAACCAGACGTCAGTCTGAAGGACAAACACAAGTGTCCACATGTGAACGAGAAAGGGGAAAGATGTGAGAAATCCTTCGACCGGATGGAGCATTTGAAGCGGCACGAGAATAGCCACACCGGCGCTCGGCCCTTCAGATGCGTCCTCGCTGGACACGTCTCAAAATGCATCCTTGACGACGAAGCGGCTTCGCGCAATGACAATTTGGGCGATCACATCGCGACCCATATCAAAGCCGCCATTTGTCGGGAGAAGAACATAAAGAGCTCGAGCAGGAACGGGCCAATCAGTATTCGCGACGCGCAGGCTCTCATTCTTGAGGAGAAGACCGAGGCAGAGGCTGTCAAGCTCATGAACTCGGTAACAAACAAGCTGCAGAAAGTGGTGAAGGCCCACCCACGCGAGGTCACGCAAGCTGACATCAGCTTCCCGTACCTCTTGCAGCTTCGTCATTAGGTGTGTGAGGCGGCGGTGTTGGACCAGGCTTTCGCCCGAGTCCTTGCTTTCTGGTTAGCAGGAAGGACGGGAGTGTTTTCCTTTGCATCTCTGGTATGTCTGGGTGGGCATTCTGTTTTCATTCTCTTCTTTGGTGCATGCCTCTGGTATGCTTACCTTGGGACATCTCGTCGGAGGTGACCTTCTGACCGGTTCCTCTTTTGTGTTTTACTTTTGTCGATTATGTCTGGTTGTCGAGCCGTCTCGGTGTTTCGGGTTTATCATGTATCCCCGGCAGGGACTTTTGGTTATACCCATCTTCGCATTCTTCTTTCAAGCAGGGATTACGGCGCAGTTTCCTCTCGGAGTCCTCTGTCATCGCACAACGACCATCGTCATGAGTGACATCCGAGCTGTGCAGACAAGGAAAAGGTCACGGTAAAGGAAAAGGACAAGGAAAAGTAAAAAAGGAAAAAGTACTGTCGAGGCATCTCCCTCGAGGTTGTTACATGGCGCTCAGAGAGCGGACGACTAACGAAAAGCACATGGGAACATTTATGGAAACGAATTTTGGTTTACCTTTTCGACGATGGAATGATGGACAGGTATCTGTAGATGATAACTCATTCAATGACAAGAAGACGGGCATAGACCTGTTAATTTTTCAATTGAGGGTATCACTCAATCGTGCTTCTCGTCCACGTAAGTGATCAAACCGGTCTCGCCACCTTCTTCGTCGCGACAACTAATCCTCTTAATTCTTCGATGTGTTTATAAGAGTAATGCATATCATTCATGTGAGGAGGTCGCGTGCGGTGACCCACCAAGAAGTTCATGCCAAGAATTCCCCACCTCCAGTCCACTTGTGACAATTCGACCTCGTCAGTGAATCTGGCCTTTGGATCTCGCCTTACACGTTGCTACAATACAGTCGTTGCAGATTCGAGATCGTTGCGCACACTTTTCGGTCCTCAAGACGGCCGAGTACTACCTACGGAAGCGCACCGGACGCCCAGTCGACCAGCGATTTACCACCAAGAAGAACCCCCACCAACTCGCTCACCATGTCACGCAACGTGAGAATAGAAGAAGTCTCCGACTCAGAGCCTGAAGAGGATTTCTCTGATCCAGAGGAGATGGACATCTCAGCGATCGCACCAGCCACTCGACCAAAGCCATCACAAGCCAACCCTTCCATCATGAACGCCTCCAACCTGCCTAACCCAAACAGCAACCAGCTCCAACCACACTTCCCAGGCCGCGCTCCCACGAACCAAAACGCCGACCGCGAGCGCACGAAGCACTACCAGTGCCTCTACCCGATCTACTTCGACAGCACACGCTCGCGCTCCGACGGCCGCCGCGTGAGCAAAGCGCAAGCAGTGCCGAACCCCCTCGCGCGCGAGATCGTAGACGCAATCGCGGACCTCGGTATCCACCCGGGCAACATCGTCTTCGAGCCGGGCAAGATGCACCCAAAAGACTGGGCGAACCCAGGGCGGGTGCGCGTGCTGATCAAAAAGGACGGCGAGGCCATCGTGCCGAATATCGTCAAGAACAAGGGACATTTGTACGATCTCGTGGCGGAGCACTTGAAGCGCAACCCGACGACCGAGGAGACGCCGAGTAGGCTCCGCATTCAGGGCATTCCGTTGCCGGATAAGAGTAAGGGCGAGGGGAAGGTCAATGTGCCTCGTGGCTGGAAGATTGGCGGGATTCTGCCGCTGCATAGTCCGGCGAGGAGTGGTGGTGGTGTTAACGAGAATTTCTTCAAGGATATGATGGAGCAGATGCAGAAGGAGGGTGGTATGCCGCCGGGATTGGCGGGCAGGGGAGGTGGTGGTGGAGGAGGCATGCCTGATATGAGTCAGCTTGCGAACATGATGGGCGGAATGGGCGGTGGTGGTATGCCGGATATGAGCCAGTTGGCTAATATGATGGGCGGGATGGGCGGTATGGGCGGACTTGGAGGTGGCGGAGGTGGAGGTGCGGGATCAAGCGCAGGTGCGCAGAGGAAGATCAAGGGTAAGGGTAAATGAGGAGGGGAAGAGCTACAACGAAAGAATCCTTGACACTGTCGTGACAGCTGGAGAGCTTGCCCTCTGTCCTTGGACGTACTCACACGTGGCACAAGGTCGCGAAAGAGAGTTCTGGACCAACATGGCGTGATCCAGCAACTGTCTCGAGTTGGCTACAGTCATGCCAGCTCTGAGCTCTGGATGTCATGAGGCATGTCACCCAGTTAGATACAGCAATCTGAAATACAACACATCCTAGTGCATGTCATACCGTCCATCTGCGACTGTTTGCAATCGTCGTACAGACTATGTGACAAGATCGTCTGTACCGTGACCGAGTGCAGACGAGACAAGTCACTTTTTATCAGGGCCATCAAACCATATGAAGCACCCTATACCCTTGTCCCTCGAATATCACACCTCTCCTTGATTTGGCACACTTCGATGTCGGAGTGGATTGAGGTGAAGTTGATTCCCCTCGTGGGACTCCGCTTGTAGATGGGATGCAAGAACGGAAACGACAGGACAATCTACGCTAGAGGCATGGAACGACAGGACAATCTGCGCTAGAGGCATAGGAAGGCAGTTCATGTTACAGACCTGCTGTCACCGGAGGAGAATCAAGAGAAATGTAGAAGTTCGTACACATTATGCATGGTAGAATGCTCAGGCTATGTGCCAACTCTATCAACCACAGTCCCTATTTCCAAAAACGCCGTGCCGCTATGAACGCCTCCTCAGCGCTGGTGAAAGAATTTTGTACAAGATTCGAGCACAGGAAGTTTACCATTTACGAAGACTTGAGCACTTGTGTTGGTGGAAGCTCGGTCTTGAAGACCCAGTCCCAGAAGCGGCTGGTGACTCCGAAGCCGTTCTCGTAGTCTGCAAAGTGGTGCTGGAGGTGGTACTTCTTCAACTCGCGCCAGTAGGATGGAAGACTGCGATGATTGTTAGTGACGTTCAAAAATCGAGGAATGCCATGTGACTTACCTCCTGTGGTGCAGGAAATAGTGGGTCAAGTCGTAGCAGATGTAGCCGAAGATACCACCGCAGAAGACGGCGACAGCCGCGTTCCAGTCGTATGCGAAAACGGTGTGAGCAAGCTTCCAGAATGGTGTGGCGAGCGCGATGAAGAGTGTGGGTGGCATGACGAGACGGTACTTGTCCATTGGCAGGTAGTGGTGGATACCGTGGAGCAAGAAATGAAGAGTCAAGAACACCCTGTTGTCTGGCAGGTAGTCGTCAATGTGGAAGAGGCATCTGTGAAGACCGTACTCGACAAGTGTCCAGAGAAAGAGACCGAGGAACCAGTAGGCAGCAAGGATGACTGGGCTTCCGAGACCGCAGCCTGCGAGGTAGGTGCCGTATGCGACTGGAGGCAGCCAGACCGTCGGAACAACCCACCAGGGAGTCAAACTTAGAGGCTCGAGGAAGTTGCCAAACAACGGAGCAGAGGCGCCGCCCTTGTAGTGTCTTGGCCTGTGAACTTGCTCGAGGTAGAACTTCTTGGAGAAACCACCGTTGAAGACTTGCATGAGCAGCGGCCTGTTGAGGTCGAGGAACTTGTGCTTGGTGTAGTCGGTAGTCGCATCGGTGTCCTTGTTGAGATCCTCTGCGCATGACAAGCCGGTGTTTTCGTAGACGACCTTTTGCACTTCTCCAGCATCGATACCATTCGCCTCGAGCTCTTTCTTTCCTTCCTCGTTCATGTTTTGCAGAGGCACAATGTTGTCGGGCTTCTCGCTATTGGTGACAACCTCCATAACTCTCCCGTCTGCAACGTATCCGACAAGCATCTCATCCAGCATTTCGTATGCGACCTCAGTATGTACGTGTGAGATCGGGTCCTCCATGATTTCTGTGATGTCCTTTCCAGCATAGTCCAGGATCAATTCGCCTCCACCAGGGTGATCCTCAAGGAAGTCGGTGACATCGTAAACTTTGGTACCGATTGTGACATAACATTGGTCCTTTGTGTTCTTCGAGGTAACGTCGTGGAGCGGAATGGTCGGAAGAGTCCTGGCTGGCATTGTGAAGAAGCGCGGTGAGAGCGTTGTAGAAGAAGCGCGCCTGAATCTAATATACGACCGATAAGGAAAGAGCGAAAAGTCGTAGGTACAATAAAGTCGTGAAAGGAGAAGATGAGAATTGGAAATTGAAACGCGCGAAGACTTGGTGATAAATCAATCCCCTAAAGTTTGGCAGCGAAAACAGTGGCGAGATTATCGCATGTCAATCATGAGACTGGACCCTGAATTGGACCTTTCTCGGCCAAGCCCGGATACAGTCACCAATGGAAGCTGCTCGTGGTCTGACGTCGCGGAGCGCACACCGTGTGACTGGTCATTCTTTCCTGAACAAGAGATCGTTCGTTCCACGAAGGCAAACAGCTTTTCGGTGAGCAAAAGTTTGATATATCGCTGGCATACCAAGGTGTGATTATGTCAACAGAAATGCAAAAGAAATTGACGCTTCTGTGGATCGAACACAGTACCTCCAGATAGACTGTCACAGACAAGGCGACCGAAGTTGAACTTCAGTCTGGCGCTCTCCCAAGTGAGCTAAAGCGTCTTTGGGATCAAGCTTGATGCTTTCGATGAATGCAAGATTGATTTAGAAAATATATATTGATTAATTGTTTTCTGTGCACCAAGGAGCTTTAGGTCCCTGCAGCTCCAAATACTTCTTGCTACAGAGTGTATGCAAATAAGAACACCCTTCTCTATCAATACGCATTAGTAGGTAGGAGCGTATTTGATCTCACCGATCTAGTAAGCTAGATGTATATGCATAGTCACGGATGATAATTTTCGTTTTCGAGAGGCAATACCGCACGTTAGGGAAGATGAACGTTACTACCAATATGTGATCGATCGGCAATAAGGGATATTGAGATGCTTTGAGCTCATATGGAGATGTACTGAGCAACAAGGTACTGCATTTCATGGGAGAGGTCACGCGTGTTGGCTTTCGAGAAGCACGAACGGTCGGATGACACTTAAAGTATCAACATCGACTGAGCTTGCTGTATAACACCTTGGTGCTGTTTATATCTGCGAACACGAAGATGATTATACGAGTGGTTTGTACTTTACGAAGCAACGAGCTTACACCAGGCGCATCCTCTTCGAACAACGGGAGGCATTTAGATCAATGTGTCCTCCTCGTGAAGCATCAAGATATCTATCATCATGTCGGACCATGATGTTGTGACACGGCCAGGGGCTTTTGATACATGTAGTGTCAGGAACCATCGATGGAGGACGTCTTGGCGGTTGAAGGTTGGCAAAGTCAAAAGGGAAAAGGCGCGAGACCTTGCATGATTGACGGTCGATTGCCCCCCTGTGGACCCTATTCCGTACACCACCACAAGCTGTGCCTGTACCTGAGCCACCATTCGTACGGTACCGGCGGCTGACCGAGCCGCCTGAAGACACAACGGAGAACGTTGTTGGCCATCGGTTCCCCGAATATCGTATTGACCAACATCGTTCAGGGACCACCTCTACGCGGCCTTTTTATCGTCGACTAATGCTAAAAGTCTACCCTTTGACAGCACACTTACTATTACGAATTTCATTGACGTTCTCGTCGCTCGCTTTGTTACATATCGAACGCATAGTTGCGCAACCCAGATTGGACGCGGGATTGACTTGCGACAAGCTACGGAGAACTACCGCAAGGACGACACGACCAACCTATACTGCATCGCTCATTGCGATTTCTCATACCCCTTGATACACGCAGACTTGGGAGACATTCCGACATCGCGCTTTCATCATGATTGAAGACAAGTATGCCTTTCATGTCATGCGACCACAACTAGATACTGACGCGCCATTACAGATACGTTGGGCTGGCGCTGGCCGTCACGTCGACACTGGCTATCGGTACGCATCCTAACCATGGCATACACAATGATCGCAATTGCTGAACGGGCACTCAGGATCTAGTTTCGTCATTACAAAGATGGGTCTGAACCACGCGAGTGAAGCACACGGCTTCGAAGGAGAAGGCTTCTCATACATCAAGAGTCCGATCTGGTGGGCTGGTATCGCAACAAGTACGATCTTCAAGAGCATGATTCAATTGGAGCAGAGGCTTATACAACACAGTGATCATCGGAGAAGTTGCCAACTTCGCAGCATACGCATTTGCGCCGGCCATCCTGGTGACACCCCTCGGGGCTTTGAGTGTGCTGATCGGGTATGTGCCCTCGTGACCTTGGAGATAGCATGGGAGACTGACAACGGTAATAGAGCAGTACTCGGCTCATACTTTCTCGGAGAGAGACTCGGAACGCTAGGAAAGCTAGGATGTGCGATATGCTTGATCGGTTCGGTCGTCATTGTACTTCACGCGCCTCCGGACACGCCAGTCGAGACCATTGACGAGATCTTGAATTATGCGATCCAGTTCCGTATGCGGATATCTTTAACCTCCAAAAGAAGGTCGATCGCTAACGTTGTCAGCTTTCCTGTTCTATTGCTTCTTCGTCATCTCATTCGCGTCGATCATGATCTACTGGGTCGCGCCCAAGTACGGCAAGAAAAACCCGATGATATACCTCAGCATCTGCAGCACCGTCGGATCCATCTCTATCTGCGCTGTCAAGGGCTTGGGTATCGCCCTCAAGCTTACGTTCAGCGGAAGCAACCAGCTTACTCACCCGAGTACCTATGTCTTCTTGATTGTCACAGTTGCCGCGATCATGACCCAGATGAACTACTTTAACAAGGCTTTGAGTCAATTCAGTACAAACATGTGCGTCAGCGGTCACCCAAAAACGGAACAAGAGTCACTAACATTTTCCAGTGTCAACCCCCTATACTATGTGACATTCACAACTTGCACACTCCTCGCCTCCTTCATCCTCTTTCAAGGCTTCAATACCACGGACACGGTCAACACAATCTCACTCCTCTGCGGTTTTCTCATCATCTTTACCGGAGTGTACCTCCTCAACCTGTCGAGAGAAGACCCAGAGGGCAGGCACCTCATGCTCGGAGGCGAAGGATCATCCTACGATGTCGACGGCATCCCGACCGACGGCATGGCCGCGCTGACCACCAGAAGGAGCATTCAAGCGCGAAGATCATCCGAGGGCCACCGCAGATCAATATCTGGATCTATCTCCTTTGGACACGGAAGGAGGAGCGAAGACAGACTCATACACAACTACGACATAGAGCGCGATGCTGATCAATTCGGCCTGGCGGACTTGGACGATGATGAGGACGGCAGCGGCGACAGCGGCAGAAAGAGGACCAGTTTCGACAAGAATCTGATGAACGGGTCAGGGGTGCAGAAGCCACAACGCTCAAAGACGGTAGAATTCGAGGACACCAACCCGAAGAGGAGTTTAGATGTAAGGAATGAAAGGCTGAGACGGCACAAATCATAGGAAGAGATATGTTTGTTTTCGGTGTCAGAGGCGTCAAAGGATCGTTAGACGGGGCCTTCTGCCTACGAGCACGGCATTTATTGGTCGGTGTACGATGGATAAGCCATTGTTTCGGAAAGGCATGACTGGCCAAGTCTCAGTCGTGGGCATTAGCATGGCGTCTTGGGGGCATTTGGAGAAAAGCTCGGACAAGACTACGACTTGGAGTGAATGCATTGTACATACGAGCCTAAGTTTGAACGACAGAATTATGTTGAACTGAATTATGTTGAACTACCGCAGACAAAAGTGTTGCTTATAAACCGGTTGCACTGTAAGCATATGGTAAAAGAACGTGTCTTATTCTGATTCACGAATGTCGATATTTGAAATGCTCGCAGATGAACCTGCTATGATAGGACGAGAGACTAGGACCAAGGACATCACCATGCTGATGCATCTGCTCCAGAATAAAGACAGAACTCCCCATCCATGACTTGCCCGAAACGCCACCATCTATGCACAACTCCCGCCAAAACCCACACACTACCGCCAGCAAAACCAACTCCTTCTAGCGACCCTTACTCCTCAAGCACGTCGCCCTCATCCCTGTGCCTCGCAAGCACCTGACGCTTAAACTCATCCATATCCTGATCCCACAACTCAGCTGCCTGACCATTGAGCGGCGACGCATTATTCGGCTCTCCGAGCAGACTCTGCAGACTGAGCAGCACCGTCTGCGTATTGAGGACCGCGGACCACTTATCCTTCAGGATATCGAGGCAGATGCGGCCCTTGAAGTCGACGTTGGGGTGGTAGATGGGCGTGCGGAAACGCACCTCTGGCGGCACGAACGGGTAGCGGTTCGGGAATGTGAAGGAGAGCTTGAGCGTCAGGTTGGCGTACGGTGTTCCTTCCGGCCCGAGCAGGGTTGCGTCCCAGTGCAGCATGTCGCCGTTGTGTGGGAAGGCGGAGATGCCGGGCGTGGGTGCGGTCATTAGGGTCATGAGTTCGGATTGCAGGCTGGGGAGTGTTAGCTAGGGGAACAAAGAACCCATTGGACGTGTTACGGACCGCTTCATCACGTTGCCGCTGTCCTTGGAGCCGGTCTTTGGGGCCGTGGCCTTGGGTGCTGAGATCGTGGCCGCCATGATTGCAAGTGACTGATGGATGAGGTTGTAGGAGGAGCCAGAGGTGTGCTTTTACGAGCCAGTATTGGCGTGTGAGATAACGAGCACACTTAAGCGCTGTATACTTGATAGCAGATGCTAGGTCAAGCAAGGGTAGCGTGGAAATCAAGCAGAGGAGTTTATTTGGAGTTAGAGATGCTGGTTCATGTCTGAGTGCAAGTTATCCTCCGACTCCTGGTTGGTTGCTGTTTGCTTTAGCAACCAAGGTTCGCGGGGTGACGACCGGACCGCATCTCCGTTCGACGCCTCAGCGCGCGCCGACCACTTAATTCGCGTCTGTCTCGCGTTCTCAAAACATACTGCGACATAGTGATACAAGTCTTTAATGGCAGAGTTTTTTGCACTCGATGAAACTCCTTGCTATGCTATGCTGAATATGCTATCTGTGTAATGCTTGCTAATCATACGGGTATCGTGCGAGAAATCACCACTTTTCATGTCTTCTCCCTCGACTCCCTTCCCCATTGCCGTGATCCCCCTCACAGCACATTCGCAATCTGCTGCTTCTCGATGATGCTAGTCTGCGCCGAGCTTCTGCTGATGCGAAAGTAGTAATCGGCAAAGTCTTCACATCGCATGTACTTGAGAAAGTCTTCATCGTGAGTGATGACAACGAGCTGGAAGTTGCTCTGTTGGCGACGGATGCGAATGATCTCGGCCAAACTCTCCGCCAGAGCCCTAATATTGTCGCGATCGAGATTGGTTGTCGGCTCGTCCAAGGCAATCAGACCGCAGTTGACTCCAAAGCATTCGGCTAGCGCAAGTCGGATGATGATCGAAGCCAGGACCTTTTGCCCAGCCGAGCATCGACCACGCATGTCCATCTCGGCATCCTGCTTGATCATGCAAACACGGTAGTTGTAAGTCTTGTTGCCCTTGCTGGCTTCACTGTCGGATTTGATCAAAATGGTATCAACATCCGTACCTTGATAGGTCCTGCGCCACAATTCGTCGATGATACGATTGATCTCTTCCATCTTAAGCGAATGGTACTTCATGATTGCCTTGTCGAGCGCTCCAGCATAACGTCCAAGATCTTCGACAGCCGCCTTGGTCGTCTCGACTTTGATGTGGGCTTCTCTGTGTTTGTACGAAGCATTCTTGTACTCCAGATTGTAGTGATCCATAATTTTCGTGAGATTGTCGTCCTTCTCCTTGATCGATGCCAGTATACCCGATTGCTGGACATCGTTCTTCTGCACATCTCTCGCCAGACGTTCACTCTCGCGATTCCAATGCTCGTACTCGTTCTCAACATTGTGGGACTGCAGTTCCGCAATCTCAGCGCTCAAATCGTCTAGAGCGCGCTTGTCTTTCCGAAAGTCTTGGTTATCGGTGATATGACGCTTGGTCTCGTCGACGTTTCGAAGGTCACTCTCAATAGTCTTGACCTCTCTTGCGATGTCGTTCATTTCCTTTTCGATACGACCTTGCGTGGCAATCAACTCCTCCATGGACGAACGAGTCTGCGAGATTTGCTCAGGTCCGCCTTTCTTGATGTAGATATTGATTTCCTGGTTTGCGTTCTGCAACTTGTTGAGGCTGTCATTCAACCCAGACGTCTCTTCTCGCAAGCGGCGGTCATTCTCCGTTCCTCGACGAGCAATATCATCGTAACTGACTTGGGCTTCGGAGAGCTCCGGCGCGAGACCTTGCAGCTGATGATCCAGTGACCGAATAGCTTCCCTCTGCTCACGAGTAGCCGAGCGTAGTTCGTCAATCTGCTTCTCGAGATCCATCTTCTTCTCCAGCTGGAACGTGGCAGTGCTCAGGCGACTTTGCATGTCCCGAAGTTCGAGCTCCATAGCATTGATCGACTCCTTGGCTCGGTCTCGGTCGGCAACAATCTTGTTCAGGGTTGCTTTGGCGGTCCTTGATTGTTCATTGACATCTTTCTGCTCATCCTGGATCATCTCAAGTCCCCGAGAGGTGCCGGCGGCGGCCTGTGATGCGGCAAGTTCGCTGATCTGGCGCTCGTAGCTGAGGATATCGGTGTTGTACTTGATGATGTTCTGGACCGTTTTGGTCAAGCTTTCCACGTCTCGCAACTCATCTTCGCGCTCGCTCACGGTTTGATCGTGCTGCTCGAGTTCCGACACCAGCTCGTCATGTCGAGACGCAAGTCTGGCTTCTTCTGCTTCAAGGTTTGGAATATCAGTTGTTGACAAATGATGCCAAGTGTCATAGCTGGACTTTGCAGAGCGCGCGATCTTGAGCTCTTCTTCCAGTTGTTCCATTGAAGCCTTGTACTCCTGGTTAATCTCTCTGTTCAGTTCCTTTTCGAGACGGTGAATGAAGTCCTGCAAAGCCCTCTGATCAGAACCAAATCCACGGCGGCAGAGGCGGCAAACTTGGTGATTACGAGCAGTTTTTGCGCATTCCGAGAAGTATTCCTTGGTCGCGGACTCCTTGCTCGTATCTGTCTTGACGATATCAGATTCTTCCTCGAGTTTGGCAAGGCGCTCGGGAAAGCCACTTGGATCGTCGTTGGGATCTTCCATAGCCTGACGAACAGTCTTGTCGGCCTGCTGTTGCTCGGCACGTTTGCGCTTGAGATCAGTCCGACACGCATTAAGCTTGAAGTTGAGTTGCTCGTGCTCTCGAGCCGTACCATTACGCTGCTTGGTCGGTTCTTCGACACGGGACTTAGCACGGTTGATTGCTTGCTGAAAGTCGCTTTCCAGAGTTGTCGCACTCAATTGATGACCGATGATAGCGTTGATCTTTTCCCCGTGGGCACGAGTCATCGTGTTGAGACTCTGCTGACGATCCTTGAGATCCTTGTTGAGAAGGTCAAGTCTCGCCGTGTCCTTGGCTCTCTTGTTCGCCTCAAAAGCCTCCGAGTCCAGCTTCTCTCTCCGCAGATCCAATGCTTGCAGCTTCTGCTCGGCGTCCGTAGCGGCCTTATCCCAAGCTGCAGACTGGAAATCTGTCTTGGAACGCTCGAGGCGTGACTTGACGTCGACGATGGTCGACTCGAGTGTAGCCTTGCCACCCTCATCAATCTCAATTCTGTTTACATCGGACTGAAATTGGGCGATGCGGCGCTCATTAGTTCCGATGGTCGTGCGTGCGGCATCTTTTCGTTGATTGAGGACCGTCTTTTTCTCATTGATCTCGTCGAGTACACCCTGGGCTTGTCGTAATTCTTGCTGGGTTTCTCTCCTGCTTTTTTCATAGTTGGCATTCTGCTCACGTGACAATTTGTTGATCTTGTCCATGAACAGCTGCACTTGATCGCTGTCAATTTCGAGGTCAAATCCTCTCATGTTGTGACGTCTGGCAGTCTGCTTGATGAGTTGCTCCCGACTTTCAATCTGCCTTTCGTAGCTCTTCTGTTGGTTCTCAAGGGCACCCATCTCGCGCTCCTTTGCGCTGAGAGCATCTCTACTTCTTTGACTCTCCTTCGCAAGGGCTTGATAGCGCTGCTTTCCCTCCTCGACGCTCTGCTGTAGGCTACCGACTCTCTCCTCGTACTGCTCGAGCATGGCCTGAAGCTCTTCATCCGACTCTGCATACTCCTTCAGATTGCGTCTGAGTTTCTGAACGCTGTCTTGCTTTTCCTCGTATCTTTCGCGTTTTGCGACGATTTGCGCACGCACGTTTTTCAGCTCCTCATTCTTCCTCCAAGCCTCGTCACGCTTGACCTTGAGATGTTGGCGTGCTTCGTTCAGGTTTTCGCTTTCTTTTCTGAGCGTTTCGACTTCGGCTTGCAGTCTGAGCATGTCTTTCTCTGCCACCGCACCACGATTCTTCTCAATCCTGGCAAAGTCTTCTTCTTTCTCCATGATTTTGAGCTTTGCAGAGTGATCCTTGCGTAGAATCTTGATGTTCTCGATGACCTTCGTGTATTTGACAGCTTCGAAGATGTCATCGAAGCGCTTTTTCAAGGCCGCCGGCTCGCTCATAGGCCAAAGACTTTCTTCTTGGTGACAGAAGATAACAGATTCCAGAATTGCTTTGGAGACACCAAGGCCCGTGCAAATGAGCTCGTCGACATCGGCGATACGAGAGGAAACAGCGGTACGTTCTCCTCCAACTGGCCTCATGTCTTTGACGAGGTGACTGTCGATCGTCTTCTGCGAGCGGGTCGCCTTTTTGACGACAACCTGCATACGTCGGCTTGCGACGAAGCGGTCACCGGCCGTATCGCGGTAGGCAAGTTTGACCAGAGCAAGAACTTCACGCTCTCCGCATAGCTATATTGAATCAGTACAAGCTTATTCGAAGACCTTCAGTTATCGTACGTTCGGGTCATGGACGAAGGCGCCACCGGTTTTGGCGCCAGGAGGCAACTCGCCAGTAGTGGCATATTTCAAACATTCGATAATGGTCTGGAATATCAGCATAGTAAAACAAGCATAACTTAGTGGCCACAAACAGTTTTGCCAGATCCATTGTGCCCGACAATAAGTGTCAGAGGGGAATAGAACTCTATTGTTTCAGGTGTACGGACGTCGAAGGCTCGAATGCTGAGGTGTGAGGTTAGTCAAGAACAAGGACAGATATTCTGAGTAAGACGGACCCCAAAATCGAAAGCTTCTCTATCCTCGCTATCTTGACCGTTAGAAGGCATGGTCATTGGTTCCGGCAAATACATACACCTGTGGGGATGGTTAGCGATGGAGGTGCACGATAACCTCAGACGAAAACTTGCATTGTGAAGCGCGGTCTTTACGACCTTCTGATTGCTCAAAGGATCATGCGTGATATCAAACAAGATAATGGTTTCTAGAACCCGTTGCTTGTGTTGGTAATCTAAGCTTGCGTCGCACTATGGCCGCGGTGAAGGTGAAACTCCATTAGGCAGCCGCCGTGGATTTGGCGCGTCGGGGAAGCGGACCCGCAGCCTACGCGCACGCTGTCACGTGATGCACTATCGCTCATTGCTCACGTACGAGCGTTCTACTCCAAGGTACTTGTCAAATTGTGCGACCGAATCGACGATTATCGCGTTGCACTTTTCGGATATCAACTCGAAGGTACAACTCGAGGGATAAGCATAATACTTCTGATCAACGATCTATGTTTCGATGCAGTATCTATAGAATCGTGATGTGGAACCTCGAAAGCGGTTGGCGTTCAAAGTGTCGGCGGGAGTGGATTCTACCGCCGGTTTGGGTTAATCTTCTGGGGTCGCGATCTTTGAGTCGCCCTGTCATCGCACTCGCATCGACGTTCATCTGCAGGCTGGGATTCGCGCTCACTCGGGATAGGTCCTTTTGAGTCAACAATCGCTTGAATACCGGCGTTTAGCGTGCGGCGACCATGAACCAGCCGATGGATTCATTGGGTATGGGTTTTGCTCATGGCGTAAGTGCGGTCCTTCCACATCCCAAATGACCGGAAGTAGCTCCGCAGACGATGCGTTTGTTCTCTAGGCACAGACTGACTAGTGGAACATCAGATGTCCGGCGCCATGACCATTCAAGATATGCTCGATCAAAACGCCAACCTCATGACCGGGCTCGATGGTGATATGTTACCGATGGACCTCGACCTTGACTCGGCTCTTGCAGAAGCACAAAACTACGACGACCTCACCCCAATGCACAGTCAATTACAGCGCCAGAACACGGGCGACTCTACCAACGACGTTTTTACGAACGACGATCACGATGGTATGGGTGGAGCAGGCGCCGGACCTTTACCTACAGGGTTTGGCATGGGACCGGTAGCATCCAACAGCACTCTGACAGATTTTACCAAGAGGAGGAATTGGTCGCAAAGGGTTATTGAAGAGCTCAGAGATTTTTTACACATCCTCACGCCAGATGGTCGAATACTCTACGTTTCGCCGTCGTGCAAGAACATTACCGGATACGAGCCGCATACCCTGATAGGCAAATTCATTGGGGAATTCGTACACCCTGACGACAGCGGTATTTTCATGCGCGAGTTTAACGAGTCGATCGCGTCTGGAAATGCTCTTCGCTTTTTCTACAGGTTCAAGAAAGACGACGGCACATATATCATCTTTGAATGCGACGGACATCCACATATATCATCAGAGAATGCACAGATAGGCTTCAACGGCATGTCCGCCGGACAGAATAACATGAACGGACCACCGGCTGGCTTTTGTCGTGGATTCTTCATGATGGCCCGCCCATATCCGACAAGAAACGCAGCATTACTGGATTCTTTCCTGGAGCACAAGATCGAGAATGAGCGGTTAATGAAAAAGATTGAAGAGCTGAAACGGGAGGAAGTCGAAGAGAATGAAGCACAAGAACGACAATGGAGGGAGCAGACATCGGCGCGACCCGAATCGACCATGTCACGAGGTCAGAGTCAGACAGATGGCGGTTCTGCGAACACGACCAACTACCAGGGCATGCCTCCACCTGCCAAACCAACAATATCAAATACGGCATTGACACGACAAAACCTTGACAGCGCGCTATCGGCACAACGGCCGGACAGCATGGCTGACAAGATGTCACGCTATGAGGGATCAAATCACCTGGAGACGATCGAGATGCTTACTGGTCTGAAATACGCCGATGGTGAAAGGAGTCACGGTATCTCCACGGGAAACACGTCACCCGCACTTATTCGCGGAGACGCAGGCATTGCAATTCTCGCGGACAGGGACCGTGAAGGTAGCAAAGAGAAAAAGAAGAAACTCAAGGTCGCAGACGAGTATGTGTGCGCTGATTGTGGTACGCTGGACAGTCCCGAATGGCGAAAGGGTCCAAAAGGTCCAAAAACGCTGTGTAACGCTTGCGGTCTCCGATGGGCAAAGAAGGAGAAGAAGAGGGGCGGAGACGCGAACACTCCCGGGCACGCGACGACTCCAGGCCAGGTCAAGCAAGACAGCGGAGACTCGAGTTGAGAATTGTAACACGACGTGGTATTTTGTATCATGAGCAGGCATGACTTGGGTCTACACACGTATTTTTAATCATGGCGTTCAAAGAGGCATGTCCATGGACACCGGAGCGGGCACGGATTTTTTTGATACCAATCTTGCAGGGGTACTGATGGTACGAGTTTCTATTGGGGCAGGAATGTTGGAGATATCTCACATGTATGTACTGAAGCAAACAGGGATGAACCATGCTTCGAAAGGAGTGCTTTTTCAACCCCCGATACAGTCCGGTAACCCCATTCGCCAGCAAGTAAGGAAAGGTCCAAATACAGCTCAACACTGAGCCTTCAAACACGGCCCGGTAGCCCATCCGCCGACTGAACCCATCAAGAAAGGTCGGTAGATCACCTGACCTGTGCTATCGCAAATACTTCAAATACAGCTCTACAAAGAGCCTTCCAATACGGCCCGGTAACCCATCAACCGGCTGAATCCACCAAGAAGGATCCGTAAACCACCGACACTACCACAGTCGAGCCTCTCTACCCAAGGCGATTACCACGAGACTAGAGCTTGCTTCGGACGAAGATTGCGTTTTCGAGGTTGATCGTGGCCTGGTCGCGGTTGATGTATGCTTGCGACACGTTCAACCTCTGCTGATTGGCCATGAAAGCCTCTTGGCTTGCCATAAAAGCACCTACGCGCCACTGGAACGCGGTTTGCTCACCCATGGCCCTCTCGTGCTGCTTGTTGACGAAGTCTTGGGAGGCGCGAAAGGCGCGAAAGGCCTCGCGTTCAGCATAGAACTCCTCGCGGTCGGCCATGAACTGCTGGCAGTCTGCCTCGAACTTCTCGCGGTCGGCGTTGAACTTTTCGCATTTAGCCTCGAACTGCTCACGGTCGGCCATGAACTGCTGGCAGTCGGCCTCGAACTCCTCACGATCGGCGCTGGACTTTTCGCGGTCGGCGTTGAGCTGCTCGCGCTCGACCTTGATGTCCTCGCGCTCGACTTTGACCTGCTCGCGCTCGGTCTTGAGCTCCTCACGCTCGGACGTGATTGACTCTACGCGCTCGACCTGCATTTCGCGGAGGTTGTCGAGGTCGCGTGAGATCTCCTTTGCGAGTCGCATCATTTGGCTCGCGGAATCGACGTCTTCCCAGTTGGATTCGACGTCTCCGTTATTCTCGCTGTCTCCGTCATACTCTTCGGCTTCGTCGTATTCCCTGGCTCCGTCATACTCTCTGATGTCGGTGGCAGACATCTTCCTATCAAGGATGTGGAATGGGGTTGTTGTTGTTGGATGAGTTGGTGAAAAGGGGTTGTTCTTGTGAGTGGTTGATTCTTGTCTTTGGTAGTCTTAAATTGAAGTGCAGAGGAGTAACAGAGGAAACAGACTATGGAAGGGGGTCGCATCCCTTAATATGTGTTTGCCAGACGACTTTAGGTACCTGGATGTATGGTGCGAAGCAATGAATTCATTTGGGGAGTTATTGTCTATATTCACCTTGATGTCAAGATATTCGGATTAGAGTTCAGAAACAAGAACCTTAATATGTGATGCGCAGTTGCCTGGCAGTATTTGCAAAGATTTAGAAACCGAGTAGCGAGACTTTGCTACCTCTCAGCGTTCATTTGTTCTGGAGTCGGCCATTTCAGGACAAAACGCCGCCCTCCTCCTCCGAAAGTCATCGTAGAGCCACGTCCAGGTATTGCGGTCGCTACAATCCTCATCGACGGTCCCCTCATTACTACATTTTGGCGCCATGCTCTTGAGTGTCTCGTTGACGGTCGTGACCCACGGCTTGGGATGAGGCCAGTCGGAGAAGTGCACATATTTCGCCTCCTCGATCACTCTGCGCGCATTCCACTCTTCCTCTACTGAACCAAGATATTGCGCATGTTCATCGTGGGCGTTCCGGAATTCTCCAGTGAGCAAGTCGTAACCACGATGCGGTAAAATCATCGAACTATTGGCGTACAATTTGTTGACTATCTCCATATCGTAGTCGTCTTCCCGTTTGGTGTAGACAGCAGACATGATTCTTGCGAACTCTTTGGTAGACGGCTGGACCAGCATCATCTGGGTCGAAAGGGTGGTCGGGTTGGGGAGCCAGTACGCGCGGGGAAGAGCGACAGGCGTGGGTGGAAGTAAGAAGAGATGGTCAAGATTCTGCAGCACAGTGGCGTCGGAGTCGAGGTGTAGGAGCCGGTCGTACTGGGTTTGATTGAAGACGATCAATTTGGTGAAGCTGTCGGCCCAGGTCGTTTGAGCGCCTAGAAAGAGAGGCGTGATTGGATGAAGATCAACAAAATACTCGTCACGGAGAAGGCGGAGGGTGCGTGAGATACGGTTGTCGTGCTGGCTAGGTAAATCCGGATCCCACTCGGACGGGTAGAGGAGGAGGAGAGAGGCTTTCGTATTGAGACGCCGGAGTGACGAAAAGATTGTGGCGCTATTGCAGAGATAGGCCTCATTTGTAGCATATTGAGAGTAGGCGAAAGAGGACCAGTCAATCGGGGAAATGTTAGGAGTCGTGTTGTTGAGTACGGGATGTAGAGGTCGTGGACGTCGTGAAATTGCATGCAAGGGTCGTGAGGGTCGTATTAGATATGTGAGTAATAGTGTCAATACGGAAACCAAGAAGAGTCTTTTACAGAGCTTCCAACTGAGGTAGTCTCCTATCGCTTTGCGAGATGAACCGTAATCTTTCTCATTTGCTTCGAGAGAACCGTCTCGCCACTGTAGGTTGGCCTTGCTGATTCCATCATATTGCCGTGGATTTGGGGCGGACGGTCGCCAGTACTCCTGGAGGAAGATATGCATAGCAGTCGCCGCCTCCAGCTGGGAGGCTACCCGATGAGAGATGGACGAAACATTTGATAGAAGTGCGACTTGATGAGAAGATGAACGAGATGTTGAAAGAGGTGAGAGGCAAAGCACATCAAGTATCAATGTAGACTGCATCGGCCTTTCCACTTACGGTATATGGGCGGCTGCAGCCTCAGCTGAACGTGGTCCATAATGATTGGACGTGGCTAAGTAGGCCGGCCGCCCTGCAGCTGAAACATCTACGAAAGGACTCGAGATCCTACGAGGCCAGTGAAACAACGAAGAACCATCGGGAGACTCTCTAAGTCGGAGAAACATAAAGCATTGTAGACAGTGTCCCTCTTGATAACAATTTTCTATGAAAGATGAAGGTGAGAAAAGGAAGAGGAATAACGACACACGTGGGATGTGCATGGTCTGTGCGGCCAGCTGGACCTCCGCTGCCAGCGTCGCGATCGCCTGTTGTAAATCCATCTCGTCAAAATGGAAAGCACGCAGACTACGACCGGATAACTTCTCTCCATCGAGACCCTTCCTCGACATGAGCTGTCAGTCAGGTGGATATCTGCAAGGCGCGTAACGATTCTGCCCATTGATGAACCCGCCACGACTCGATTGAATATGGTCTATGCCTGAGCAATGCGGGCGCGTGGTTGAGACACATCACAGTCATCACGAATGCATGTTGGTCAGGTCGTATGAAATTCTCCTGTCTCAGAAGCCCCGCCATCCATTTGCCCATTCGGTTCCGGATCAGCATCTCTGGTCTGCATCTACAAGAGCCAGGGCATCCATGGTGTAGAGCCTGGAGAGTACTATTGTGAGCGACGCAGCTCGCGCTTAGGCCTTTGCATTCTGGGTCAAGCAGACGCCGGAAAGAAACAACGAAGCTTCTTGATCACCAAGGCGTATATAATACGCTGGAGAAGGCTATTCATCTTCATGGAGCGGTCTACCAGCATGTCACGTTCATTACTGTGACTCTTATGCAGCCATATCGTTTTCCTTGGCGGATACCTTGTCCTTTCGAGAACAACATCTACATGACGGTACGAGATACGATTCGGCGAGCAAGGACATCAACAGGCGCGTCACTGGAGGAGAGGCGAGGTAAAATAATGCAGACTGAAGGAAGCTAGAGAATGGCTGATAACATAAACTTGATTTGGGTGTTGTCATCTTGAGCGTGGGCTGGACTACATTTAGTTTACTGATCCCGCGTGGGAACACATTTCGTAATGTGCAATCTAGATGGGAATCACAACCCGAGTCTCGAGACAGGACATCGAACAGAGTCACGGAGAAGACGACCACCACACTTTGGTCCCGGATATGCATTGTAAGACTCCCACGTTGTTGATAAGCGCCGGCGTGTCTAAACGAGCCTATCATAGAGGTCGCAACCTATTTGAAGACACTTGCAGCTGCATGTGCATATCTCATACCATCTAATGGACACGAGTTAAGCGCGATACATGAGGATGCTTGAATAAGTCAGTCTATTTGAGAAGCAGCCACGAGCGCTTGCTGAAGCGCTGTGAATGGTGGTGCCGAGTCATGGCTCATCAATCGCTGAACATCCCGCCCTCCGCCCTCCGCATTTCCACCTTTCCAGATTGCCGGCCTCTCCCACGTTCGGGCCTGTCATGGCATCCAGCGCAAAAAGTCCTCCTAGCTAGCCTCGTCCTCGCATGATTGCATAGCTCACTATGCCTAGATTGGCACACGGTGGGTTCTTGACTAGCTGTGCCTCAGGTATCTGCATGGCGCGGTCCGTCTCGGTATGTCAATCCTTCTACTTCATCCCGTCAGCACACCCTTCCTGCACCTCTGTTCTGCACATCTGCAACTCCCACGCCCATCTACCTCTCACAGCCGATCTCTATATGCAGTCTCACGGCGCAGCTCTATTCATATGATGCTCAGAAACGTCTGAGCACGGGAGCTACTACAGCACAGCACATGCTCTGCCACATCAGAATGCCAGCTCAGTGATACAGTATCACGGTGTTATCGCGCGAGCCAGCTGTGTAACGATCATATAAAGTCCTTGTGCGATGAACTCGCCGGTCACACAACGCTACCTCAATCACATGGCGGCTTGAGCACATCGCCATCACAAATTTTAGACAGAACATCATGGCACTCATGTCTCCGATAGCTCCATCACCAGACACACGCTTACATTCTCACTACTCGCCTTGGACCGAGTCACCCGGTTCACCTGCTCTCACCGGCGCCAATTTTCCTCCACCCAAGCGGTACGCGTCATATAGGACCCTTCCCTAAGCGCCCAAACTTTTTCAAGCTGTATTGGTATGCTGATCATGGTGCGAAGGTTCTCCAACAACAGCGATAATCTGGCTCCACCTCCGTCTCCCTACCCGGATCATGTCGATCCTTCGCCTACCGATTCGAATGGCACCGAAAACACCGAGATAGAGGAAGATGCTCAGGAACAAACCTCCGATGATCACACTTCAGTGTCGCCGAGTGTCGACATCATCAGTCCGAAAAGTCCTGAGACTGTAGGTTGCTCGGTCCTACCCTACATCGGTCGCGCTGATATCATTGAAGCTTGCTATAGACACGAATGTGCCTGTACAGAAAGAGCCAGGATCAGACGACCCACCTCCTTCTGTTATACATGCTCCCTCCGGATACAAGCCATTTGTAAGGGTGTGCGATGCATGTCAGGCTTTGGCTCACGCATGATAGGATGGCTCTGATACATCTTTCCAAGCAGCTCAGTCTGCAGCATCTCCGACAGTAAAGTCCGTACGGTCAGAGGGTACCGTTGTCTCACCAAATACTCCTGAGCCTATACAGCTTCCGGAAGTCAAGGTAAGTTCAATAATATGTGCTATGCCAAAACTGTAATCTTACGAAAGCGGTAGACGATCGAAGACGGCCCAAGGATAGACACCAGCATTGTCAAGGGACCCACGACGGACAAATCCACGCCAAAAGCGAATACGTTACAAGAGGCAGAAGAAGCTCGGCGAAAAAGATCAAAGCGAGATTCCGGTCTGCAAGGTTCGTCTCAGATCACATTCTGCGTCGCTTAGCTTACGATTCTCTAGACATTCCAGAGGCCTCTCCGGGTCCGTCGCCTACCGAAAACAACGAGAAAGATATTACCTCGACATCGAATAGGATCACTCAAGTATTCACAAATGTCCCCAAGGAGATAGTCGAACTCAGGGAGGCTCTGGACAATGCTTGGACACTTTGTAAATCTTTAGAGAACCTCAGCTCGAGTCATCGGAATCGCATGTTTGCTGCAAATCCTCGAGGGACTGCAGAGAATTCCTGGCGTACTTGTTGGAGACTCTGTCAGAGTTTGTACGATACTCAAGTCGAGCCAGAGTCTCATGTCCAGACAGTACTAGAGCTCTCTCGCGACTTCTGTCAAGCTCTTTTCGAAGTCAGGCAGCGTGTCGATCCAGAACTGGACTCTGTTCTGCGAGTGAGCTTTGAGCTCAACAATCATCTCTACAACATTCATGACCGAAATCTCCCTCAAGCTTTTCGGCAGAGGACACTCGACTTTTACGTCGCTCTGTGTCATCGTATGATCAAGATGCGCACTGCGCTGCCTTCGGAGACCGATGCGTTACTCAAAGCTTGCTGGTCGCTGTCAGAGATGCTCTTCAACATCCAGAACCCACGCTACGAGCCGCAGACGACAGAGGAAGAACTTCTGGTCTCGGCTATTCAAGCCTGTTGGGATCTATCCAACCTCTTTCGAGAAGGTTGGTCGCAAATCAGACCCGAAAGAGCGACACCGAAACCTACACAGACAAGATTCCCGAGATCGACTGCATCAACCATACCACCGTCCGATGGGCGCTCTTCGAGCATGAGCAACAACTCCTATCACGATGCAACATCCTTTCCGGCAGCACCTCTTCCAGAGACGCCAGTGACTATATTCGATGACGTTACAGCACCCTCGTCACCCGACTCCGTCGCCGAGCCAAACATCCTAGTCCTTGGACCTGCAAGTGGACCAAGCAGTCATGCTGCTCAAGGCGTAATGACCACGCATCATGATCGATGGTCAAGTAATGCGTCAACGTTAAGCGGATACAGCGAAGATGCAGCCTCATCACAGCGTACGGGCTCAGCGAATCGAGGTGCCAGCACTCCCGACCAGGTTCATCTAGCTCGACTGCGAGGACTGATCCTCAAAGCGGCTTTATTGGCGGGCTACACACCCCACGGAGGATCTTCGAATTCATCGGTCGTATCCGGTTCTACCAATCGGTCAACAAGAGACACCTCGTTCCAGCTCTTCATCAAGAGCCTGCCAGCTAACGCTTTTGGCACCTCGCCTGCGCAAACAAAGCTTCTCGTCAGCTACAAGGCGCTGGTCGCTGCAGACCCGACGCTGAGAAGTCTGAGCAGCGTGATCAATCAGAGGTTCAGGGTTTTGGATATCGCGAAGGCAGTCAGATGGCTTGGAGGCGAGCTGCCGCAGTGGGCTTGGATAAAGGATCTTTTCTGGTTTGTGAATGGGTTCCCTCTCGAAGAGGCCGAGAGGAGAGGTGGGATTCTTGTCACCTAGTGGCTGAACTGCCTTTTTGAATTGAGAGACACGATCTATGATCAACAGTATAGGGTAGAGTGATGACATGGAAGCGTGGCGTTCTAGGCTGTTTGATGAATATATAATTACCATGTCTGATTTACTCTGGTCAGAGCACTCTGCGGACGCTTCTGTGCATTGACGGTCTATACTGTTCCCTGCCGAATGCCGGAGACCAAAGACCACCTGCTGTAGAGTTGCGACAGGTGCCATTTGTAGTACTGGCCTCGAGCGTTCAAAAAGTCATTCTCAGAAAAAGTTCTCAAAAGAAGAGAAAAGTGCAAAAGATGAATTGTGCCAGTGGGATCGGTTGCCGATGACAGGAATTGAACCTGGGATCTTCGCATTACTCGTGGAGTACAAGTGCGACGCGTTACCACTGCGCCACATCGGCTTGTGGCACAATGGCGGAAGCACGAGACTGAAAAATCTATAACGGTGGGCGCAAAAGCGCCAAGACCTTGTGGCTCCACGCCTTGCCTTCTTGCTAGCTATCTATTCCTCCTTGTGTACAAACTGCCGAGAGTTAGGTCTCTATATGTTAGTAGAGGCGACGACGAAGTGTTTTGTATATGAGAACTTTTATGAGAAGTTTGCGAAGGAGGTGTCGTTGAATGTGCTTCCTGAGACCTAGGGGTACAAAGGTACTTACCCCACATATCTCGCTGTATAGATCGTTTCGTCATTGTTATACTTTCAGTCCTCCTATCAGTTAATTCAATGGCCATATTGTTGAGACCGTGGCAGAGAGCCGCATTCACCTCAAGGGCTATAAGACTTACCTACAAACCGATCTATTCTCGGCTGGCATACAGTACAGCAGCGAAACACGAAGACGGTACCGCGGCAAAACACCAAGAAGACCGGCCAAAGAACGTTCAGGATCCTCGACTTCGGGAGATCGAGCATGTCATTGAAGATGAATATGCCTTCATAAAGGATGTCTATAGTGAGTAGCCTGAACAATCGGAGGATCATAACCGATCTAACAGAAGTTAGAAACACCAAAGAACCCAATCGTGCTGGCACACGGGCTCTTTGGGTTCGAGGAACTACATGTAGCCGGTCCTATGCTTCCTGGGTTGAAGTACTGGCGTGGCATCACAGACGCATTTCAGTCCCGAGGTGTAGAGTTCATCATTGGCACTGTACCGCCTTCCGGATCGATCGAAGCTCGTGCACAGAGGTTGAGCGAAGTCATTGAGCAGAAGGCAAAGGGGAAGAGTGTCAATATTATTGCGTACGTTGACCAATCGCAATGATGATTCAGCAGGTACTGACACCTGAGTAGACACAGCATGGTATGGGAGATGTCAAGGGCATGATTTACCGAAAGTTCTAACACACATTATAGGGGCATGTTTGAACTCTTCCTTCAAGAGACCCTGCTGCTAACCATACCTAGTGGACTGGATGCCAGATACATGATCAGTCAACTGAAACCGCCGAATGTCAAGGTGCTATCGGTGACAACCATTGCATCTCCACACAGAGGTCACCTGGACAACTCGGTCTGTCGAAACAAATGCTGACCGGAATACCAGGCTCCGCTTTCGCCGACCAGATGTTCAAATGGATCGGACGTAAGTACATTCTATCATGAATCAGTACAAGTGTCTGATACTCCCTAGCGGTCAACATCCCTAAACTCTACAAACTGCTCGAGTTCTTCGGTCTCGATTCTGGAGCTTTTAGTCAACTGACCCAAGATTACATGCAGCACAACTTCAACCCCAAGACACCCGATCGCGAAGGCGTACGGTGCGTTCATCTCTTCCGCCTCCGATCCAACCTCAACACTCAACTAATCACGAACAGGTACTTCTCTTACGGCGCGACAGCCGAGCCCCACTTCTTTTCCATGTTCCGACAATCGCACCGTATAATCCAAGCGCTCGAAGGACCGAACGACGGCCTCGTCAGCGTGTCGAGCAGTAAATGGGGTACTTACAAAGGCACGCTCAAGGACGTCAGCCATCTCGACATGATCAACTGGACGAGTCGGCTGCGGTGGTATTTCTGGGAACTGACAGGGCACAAGCGGAAGTAAGCTGCGTCTTATGTGGAGGCTGTGGGAAAGTGAATGGTGTGCTGACGTGCTACAGTTTCAACGCTATTGCGTTGTACCTTGATATTGCCGGTATGTTGTATGAAGACTGATGCGGACGGCGCTGACATGAACAGATATGCTTGCGAAAGAAGGACTTTGAGGACGATGAAGCGGAGACGGCAGAGTCGTCATAGCTTATTGCTCGCCATGGGTCAACTTGTCTTGATAGCCAGAAGATAGGATGTGAAGGCGATGGTTCATTCTGATACCTATACCTGTACCTGATACACCGAGCCAGGAGTCGCTTATTTACGCCTGAGGTCGGAACGAACCATACCTCAGACACAGTAATGAACAGATGCTCCCCCATCTGGAGAGCGGAATCTATTGCAGTGAAATCGATCTGAGAACAATCGTCGTCTCGAATCGCTCACGGCGAAGGAAGGGCCGAGTTCCGGAGCCCACCCCGGACCCGACAGAGCGGTTCACTCGCTTAAACGGGTCAATATTGCACCGCATATGTTCAAAGTGCTCGTTCACGAGTTCTGTGATCGCAGTGTCGGGGCGGTTCGATTTTTTGAAGCTGTCTAGTATCGTGCATCGCGGCCTGCTGCACCGTCACTTATCTGTTCTTCCTGGGAGACATCAAGCACGGAAACAAGTAGGCACATGAGAATTCCATAAGCGGTGTACACGCCAAGTATGAAGATAATATGATACATTAGTCTCTAGACCGAAAGAATCGCCTTGAAAGGCTCTGCGAAAGGCTCCTGGCTGTGTTCAGGGCCGTACTTTTGTGCTCCTGACTTTTTGAAACGCTGCGAGTCTGCTGATCTCGTACTTGCTTTTGTTCCCTTTCTCATATATATAAATCGTACAGTTTCTGAGGTTAAGTCGTGATATCCTAGCTCTTTTCATGCTGCGGCTGATACCGTAAATAGCACCTCTCGACAATGGTATTGTTGTATTGTTGTCTTTCCCTCTAGATGATGTCCTTGATGTTGATTCTGCCCATTGGCTTCGAGTTAGGTGCAGGAGGCGGCGGTCCACCCGGTGTTGCGGTCGTGGATCGTGGCATTGGCATTGGCATACCGTATGGAGAGCGAAGTGGAGGAGGTATGCCTGAATTCCCCATCTGCGGTGGACCAGGATATTGATACTGCTGATGGCTCGGTGAATGGCCTAGCGGGTGGGCTGGTGGAGGGGCTTGCAGGTGAGCTTGCGGGTGAGCTTGCGGGTGAGCTTGGAAGTGAGACTGAGCATGGTTCGGTGAATAGGCTTGTGAATGGGCTGGATATTGCCCCTGAGAATGTGACTGAGGCTGACTCTGCGCATAACCTTGAGAAGGAGCCTGAGGAGGAGCCTGAAGAGCGGGAGGAGGCTGAGGTGTGTGGCTCAATTTGTGCTGCATGGAAGGCGCTTGGGGAGCATGTTGAGAGCTAGGAGAAACGTGATGACTGCCGAAAGACGCGCGGTGCTCATCTGGTGATTGATGGTACGAAGGCTGTCGAGAGCGCGCATCTTGAAACCCTCCATTCTGTGCATACTGCAATTGGCGAAGCATGTCCTCGACCCTTCCAAAGCCGCCCCACTCTCGTTCCTCGTCTTCCGTCAACAACACAGGCTGAGCAATTGGTGCATCGGATGCCGCATGATCCACAGAGTTTGTCGACGTTGGCGATGCCGAAGCCACGCTCACCGTGTCGCTGCCGTACCACGCCCAAGCGGAATCGTGACAACCCTGCATGTCTGCACTTGCATATGCTAGCAACTCTTCATCGTGTTGTAGATCCGCTACTCGTCCGACCTGGAGTCTCTGAATGAGTCTGTCGAGAAAGAATGCCAGATTGCGACCACATGCGAGATTCACCTTCCTTTGGTTGTCCGTTGCTGCCATGACCCCGACGCAAGTAAGAGCTGTGCCGTACTCACCACAAAGAGCAAGGACTAGAACACATCGCCATAGATGAGTTACGACGAAAGAAGGGGCGGAAATTCGCATACGAGCGCGCCATTCCGGGTGAGAAAAGTCAGGAGGATGGGCTGCGTGGCGTGGCTGCTGGGTCCTAGCCGAAGGAGTGGTTCGCCAAATATAGTGAGCAGTGTCTTTTGCAACTTGGACACATCTCTGCAGAGCATCTTGTCGTTCTTGCGTCTTACACGATGGTGAGAGGTTGTGTCTGTACAACATGAATCGAACCATCTGGAGGGATAGAGCTGGCTGGGTGAGTAATGGATCCAAAGGCGTCTGTGAGACGATCGGAAAGGGGTCGGGAAAAGACTCCATAATCGAGTTAAAGTGGTCATCGTAGATCTGCAGAGTAGCAGGACTGATGCTACGAGCTCGGAGGGATTTTTTGACCTGATAAATGACGCGCGAGACGGGAATCAGAGCAAGCAAGACCTGCGAGTTGCCGTGGCTTTGTCCCTGCGACTGAGTTCCGTCCGGTCCGATAAAGTCGTCGTCGACCGGCGTAGGCTCGCCAACGTTCACGTCTGGGTCGGCAATGGCAGGTGGGTAGCCAAAGTCCAGACACAAAATGCGATCCCAATTATACAAGGACCACCAAGTTCTCTTTCTTAGCTCAGCCTGCATCGGAGAGAACAGAGCATGGTCGTCGTGTAGACCCGTCTCTTGTGCTGTTTTCACCGCAGCACCGTGCCAAATCCAAGCGGCAGACTTGAGGTTGCTTTCCATGAAAAATACACTGATCAGCAGTGTCGCGCGCGCATGATCGATAGTGACTTCGTCGGACATGGTATTGACAGAATGAATGGCAGTCTCTATGAAAAACCGACCGTCTGCTTCGATGCCTGACTGAGGTTCGAGGACCACGGTGCCACAAGCCAATACAGCGAAGAAGACGGCAATCGTGATTTTCCGCATACCCTGGAACGATCCGGTCCTGTACAGAGTATCGCATTCTCGTTCAAACGTAGGCCAGTGCAACATTGGCTGGAAGCTGTGAAGCACGTGCTTGTACTGCGAGAGCAATCTTTCCGTGACGTGCCTTGGAGGCAGTGGTGGACCTGCGTCAGTACAAATCCAGCCTTGAGCGGGTATACGATAGGCTTGCGGCGGTTTGAAGATGCCTCTACCGTAGTTCCGGATGTTCCGTCTCACTTTGAAGAAGTTGTTGATGGCGCGTGGAGCCTGGGCACGCTCTTTGTTCGGTGCAGGGGGATCGGGTATGTTTAAACCTGGAGGGCCACCGCTTGAAGTTGAATTGGCACCGTTCTCTTGTAGCATGCCTCTGAGTTGATTGATTTGGCTTTTGGCCTGGCTCAGTTGGCGTTCGAGATCTTGCACCTGCTTCATAGAAGACATGCGGCGGTTTGTTTCTTTGGTGAATTCGCATTTGACACTCCTGCTTGAGCACTCGGAGCAAGATGACGCGTCGGTGGCATCGCATTTGACTTTGCGTTCCCTGCAAGCATCGCAGCTGGGGTCTTTTCTGCGTTGTCTATACGCGCGTTTTTGAGCGGACAAAGCAGCAATAGTTTGATGCGTCGGAGACATTCGCGGCGTACCAATGGCTCCGTCAAGAATACTCGAGTTGTCAGACATGTTGCTACTAGGGACTTGTTGTGAGCCCTGTTGAGGCGGATATGGAGGCGTGTATGCGGGAGTGCCGAGTATGCCTGGTGCAGTTGCCGACATTTGGTTCATCGGTGGCGGTAAAGTGCTTCCACCGTGGGTCATAGGCGGAAGAGTATTTGGTGGTAGTGAGTGTGGAGGTGGATAGCCGTGCTGTGCAGGCTGCATTGCGGTAAATGGTCGGCTGCTCAGCCAGCGGACGGAAGGTGCAAGCGAGACGGCTGTTGTTGCCTATAAGACCATCACCTGCAAGTGGCAGTTTTTGATGTATGATCTGAGTGATTGGATCGAGATGAGCAAAAACTGTTCTGGTCGAATGTATAATAAAGTCGAGACAGAGGTGTAAAGATGCCGTCCAGATATAATTATTGTAGCGGCAGCAGTATTGGGAATCGATGGCGGAGAGCGGAAAGCGGAAAACGGGAGTTCCAAAGGTGACAACCTGGGAGGCAGTCACGATCCGGGATGGCAGGTGCGACTGATGAAATAGAAAAATTCGAGCAGGCAAGGTATGCAACCTGGAAATCGAGCTCGCTACCTAGACAGCAAGCGACGTCGGAGATAATAATTAGCGGCTCCTGGCCGCGCTGGATCGAGTTCAAACCACGTTCTGTTACGCGTAGAATCGAAGCATTCGGTCTGCAAAAAGTCGAAGAAGCGAAGGAGAGTGAAGCAGGTAGCTAGCTGATATCAAACCAGCTGCTGTTCAAGTAGATCGAGTAAAAAGGAGTGAACTGATTCGACGCCGAGATGGGAGAGAGATTCTGAACAACACGCGTCCACGATGAAAACGAGAGTGGAGCGACGAGCGGATATTATTTGCTGGAAGAAAGTAAAATCAAGGCTGGCCGATGCTGAATGGCGGCGGAGGGGGGTGGAGGGTAGTTGTAAGATGGTTTTAATGATGGTTCTCAAGTCCGTGTGATCGGCAGCATGCCCCGTCGTTTGTCGGCCACGACCCAAAGTTACGAGGTAGTGTAGCGATGGAAGATGCCGAAAGATGAGCAACTAGGTGCACCGTTATCGATCTTGTTCTGTGCTTCGCTATTTCGAGCCAAGCTCGCGTGTCAAGTGGAACGACGGTCAAGGTGAGTCAACAATAATAATCATCACTCGTGCGAAGCGAATTGACTATTGCAAGGGAATCTGGAAAGTAGATTGCTTCACCCAAGGCCCGGAACGGGAGCTGATGGACGGTACATAAGGTGCACGGACGGTGGCACGGAGAGGACCCGAGGGACGACAGACGACAGGTGCCAGGCGCAAGGTAAGAGCTAAAAGTACGACAAAGGTTGAGTTGGAAGGTTCCACAACACGAGGACGAGAGTAAAAGGTGGTGATACAGGAGCGGTAGAAAACAGAAGGTGGCGCTTTTAGATCGTGGAAGGATGGTGGAGATGGGGCTCGAGCCGATGTGCAACATGCAACGCACCGGTACATGTGGAGGGCCAAGCAGGGCTGCCAGCTGGAACTTACCGTGAGTGGTCACTCTGTGGCAGCAGGGGACGATACTTTCCGGTTAAACAGGAGTGCGTTGACTGGTAAGGTAAGCACATGGCATTATTGAGGACGGAACCGACCTCGGAGTTACGGGTGGTGCAAGCGAATTGAGAAGACGGCTCGGCAGGTGCAATTGCCTAATGACACTTGTATCTGGCTGCGGCAAGCGGCAGCGGCAGAGGCACCCAAATGCTATACTACCTGAGATGAGTAACCGCCCGGCTTGTGGCGACCAGGAGCACGGCTACACACGACAAAAGGGACCCTGAGCCGAGGGTGACGTACGAGTAAGGCGCAGCTGAAGCAGTTCGGTTACAGTAATGATTGGGTTCAGACTGAGGAGGTGTCGCTGGTCGGTCACTGGGCGGTAGAACGCGTACAGAAGATTGCCGGTGGCCTTCAACAAAGGTACGTACTTTGGTGCAAGCCCATCGTTAGCTGAGTAACAGCCCACGTACGAGGCTGGAATGTACAAAGAGAATGATCTCAAAACATCTCCAGTGATCCACAGGGAGAATGCATAGCAGACTCAAGCGACAACGATCTGACCATCTGCCTTGCAGGTTTCCATAAAAGCATTATTGCCTGATTAGAACAGTCGTAAGCAACGATTCATCAATTTAAGCGACGGTAGGGACGACAGAGCCTCCTCAGGATCGTGTGATTTCGAAGTCGATCACGTCCGCAATATCGACATGGCAAGGAGCACAAGAGGGGCTCGGCAATGCTAATCCTGGCCTTCGGCAAGCACATGGCTGCATTCCAAGATTAGCATACTGCGCTGATATCTTGCTAAAGCAAAGTACATGATGTACGTCACGTCGATCGCGCCAGGAGGCAGTCTGGGCTAGGTATTGATTGCCAGTGGTGCTTCTAGAAGAGAGCGCTCCTGGTCCGACCATATATCGTACCTTGACCCGTCAACCACAGTGGTCAGTGCTGCAAAGTATATGTAACTCACTATCGATTCTTGACATCAATATTGATCAATCCCCCTTGTCTGAGTGTTGTGACTGTTGTTGCAGGTGTTGCCTTTTTATCTCCGTGATCGCCACTAATTCAAGCATACCCGCCGAGAGTCGAAAGCCCCACTATACACGTGCTACTGCAAGGGGAAACGGTCACTGTACGTAAGCACCAATGAGAAGGCACGAGCATGAGAACCATGGCCACTGCTTCGAAAGGATCTGAAGATCTAGACTATCTTTGGAACGATACTGACTATCTCGGCTTACTACATTAATAAGTCAAGTCAAGGGAGCATCACCAGAGACATCCCATAATAAATCTCGCAGTGCACTAATCCACTGCACAATCACAGTATGCCTACCTAGTACAGTACCGTCAGGCAAACGTGACATGCTTCTCCTGTCCGTCCTAATTTACGTCTCCACACAATTATGACCAGCGTTGAGCAGTAACGTAGAGCGAAGCCGACTTGATGTCGTGAGACTTTTCGTTTCTGGTACCTAAGGAACATTCACCATCACGATTGACGCATTCGAGGACATCGCGAGATTGACTCGTACGTTTGGCCGCCTGAATTCAGAATCATTTTGAGTGCAGTCGCAACTGTCGCATTCGCTCTGCTGACTTCGGATCGACGGCAGCGGCAGTCGCCGTGTCTCAACCGAACGCCCATTTTGACTTTTGCACCGCCTTACGGAGATCATATCCGATTGCGGCAGGCGGGAACCTGAAGTCTCCAAAATTACCTTCGCTTTTGTAGATCGCGACTTGACCAACTGCTGTAAGTTACAGCACGGCATTCGTCCCCTGGGTCCAACCGCATGTGCAACATACCTCGGCTCAAATCAATCGCCATCGGTATGTCTCCACACAGTATCAAATGACGCTTGGGGAGAAGCAGTCGAGTCCTCCGGACCCACTCTACGATCTTGTCGTTTCATCGCCGACGGGCAGCGGTTTACCACTTTTCAGGTGACACCACGGTCGATCATGCTCCCTCTTGCGGAAGAGTACGTCTCAATTACCCCGGCTGTGACAGCGAGATTGTGGAACGTTACAGAGGCACGCTTCTAGACGGCTGATACGAGACACTGAAGTTCGTGGATGACTGCGCCTACGCAGTACCATTTCAAGCTGTCTAGTGCATGATAATTTACAAGACACTCAGTTCAGTCACACCAGCCTTCCGTATTCACGACATCGGAAGTAATATGCACTCCACGTTACCACACGAGTCATCGAGACCAGGATTGTAAGACGACTGCAGGGCGGGCCAAGCTACTGTAGAGTATCGAGCTTCAGCCGCTCTTTGGGGCATCCTGCATTGCCTATCACGACAACGACTTCTCCCCGGAGCCAGCGTTCGTCGTGGACGGACATGGACTGTTGGTGAAGACATCAACGCTGCAGAGGATTGTCAATCGCACAAGGCCAACAATTGTTGAACGAAATACCTGTTTTGCATTGCTCTTGTCGGACTATGCCTGGGATCCTCGCTACAGATGACTGCATATCTCATTGCGGATCGCGGATTTTCATCCTTATCTGATCGTGCACTGGATCAAGATGCTGGGAAATGTAACTTAAAATATACCGAGAGCCAGAGGGTGCCTACAGTATGTAATTTACAGTTCTGCTCTCACCTCGGACGTTACGTTACAGTACATGTACAGCAGACTCGGAGCTAACTCAAACCAAAGTACTGGGTTCCAAAGTTCATACTGTCGTTCCACGTCCTCGGATAGAAGACATTGACATGTCTTTGAGCTCGAACGCCATGTCTCACATCTTTGTTACCCATCTTTCGGATTCTCGCTTGGTCGTGCGCGATTCATGATTCTGCTTACGAGGGCGTGAGCGTAGCGAAGGTCGCTTATCCTTGACAGCGCCCTCTGCGACCACAGCCTTGTTCTGTCCCTTTATGGGCTGCAGTGGAACGTGTACATATGTACGTACCGTTCTGGATCTCAATGTACTGTACAAGGCAGCCCGATGACACGTCCGACAGCGGTGGCAGAGGACGAAGTCAGGGAATTGATGCAGGCGACGACGCCTTTTCCCACGTTCTGCTCGCGGCGCTACTCGGGCTCAAGAACCGAAACCTTGCCCCCACTCACCTTTTTCTTCCGACGCCTTTGCCGTCAGCTCGAAACACCGGCGCCTGTCTTATTTTTGTGCTTATTCAAACCCTCGGACCCTCGGACCCACCTTGCCATCTATCGCTCGGTTATCCTGCCATGATCAAAAGCCGCACAACGTCTTTCACCCGGCTTGCGAAGCCCTGCTATTGCAATACCGAGAGATGTACTAGTAACGCGATACGATTTCGCTTATACCGTAAGCGACCACATCTCATCTCGGATACAAGGCGCCCGATCCAAACATCGGGCCGCATCTTGCAACCACAGTGGAGGTACAGTATGCTAGCGGTTGTGGAAGAATTGCCAGGAGCACGTGGATGGAATATGATCTGCAATTAATGGTCTTGCTAGGGCACCAGTCTACGACGGTTTCTGCATCCGAGCCACAACGACATGATCTGCTCCGTGTCCATTTCGGCAAGCCCGTCCTAACCTCATGATGACATTGATCAACTCCACGATCTGCACTTCTGGTGACATTCTCTCGTTTTGCACGTCCCGTGTCCCAATCTTTCACGACGGACTTTGTCCGAAACGGAATATCCTCACACGCATTCCACCAATCGTGCAGAACAAGAAATCATTGCATTGTACGGTCGATAACTCAACGATTTGGCTCGTGAAACACTCGGGCAGATCCCTTCTGTCACCTCGACTGAAACGCGACGACACGCCAGAATGATACAATGGATCGGTGATTGGCCAAACTTGCCGAGAAAAATGAACCCTTTTGCGAGCCTAGAAGCCATGCATCACTGGCGCGGAGCGACAACAGTCGAAGCGGGAGATGATACATGTACTCTCCAATCACCTGGAGTAACGGCCCTGCTTCCGGTGTCAGAGCGAGATCACATCGTTCTCACGAACATCGCAAAGTTAACCCATATCATGTCGTCGGTGAGATTATGACATTACGTGTTTATCCGCAAGACCTGATCTGATCGACCATTATTACCAAGCTATGCGAGACGTCTCTGTGCGGTGCTGTGCTCTACTGTATGTACTGTACGAATGGCTTTCGCTTCGTTCCCCGCCTGCGAAGTTTCGAATGCAACTCCCATCGCTTGTCTTGGTCAAAATTTGTACACGACAAAGGTTGCGACTGCTGGTCGCCATGTTGTGGAGTACTGTACAGCCAACATACCGCTGATCTGCTTACCTTAGATTTCAGCAATCGTTCTTGTTGACGTTCATGTTTGTCTCGAACTGCAACCATATTGTTTTTGATCGCAATAATACCTCCCACAGCCGCATCAAGATGTTTGCATGACAATGCCTAGGCAGCGCTCGATATAGTTCAATACAGGCCTTGGTATGTCTCGCACAGCTGTCCAGATAAGCTACATCTGTATCGCACAGGTTACCATCTTCAGCTAGTTTAGCATTTGATGTCCCCACAAGCTGGGCATGCGAGCATTAATCCGATGAAATCAGCCGAGGACCGACGCTGCTCACGCGAGGGCTTTCGATCATCGAATGCGGCACTCAAATATCAACATGCTCTCACCACGGAGCGACCATATAGCATCTTATCAGGATACAACAGCTGCGATGCGAGTTATCTGACATCACGTATTTCTCGTCCTTACAGATGTTATATCAGCCAGCGGTGACTTCCATTTATAGCGACACCGAGGTCGCCGAACAAGGACCGCGCTGCATCAGTTGAGATCAAAACGACGAGAAATAATCTGAACCAGCTCTGAAGATATCATCGAGGTAGGTGGTCTTCTCTCTAAAGGATGGCGAATCTGTGGGAATGAGGCCAGGAGATCTATACTTGCTGCTGCGAGTGTCCAAACCGGAGTGAGCCGACCGCAGCAGCGCCGACGAGAACAATCGCTGATGGGAGGAGGAGGACTTTGGGAAGAATCATAAGTCGATGACTCATGGCAGAAACGAAGACAGTGTGGCGAAGAAGATATAGAAAACAACGGACGGCAAGATTGCCATCGACGACGACAGAGTCTGGACTGCTACTGCAGCGTGTCATTATCCCATATAAACGACTCTTGTCCCGTTTGTGGGCATCTTTTCGGATGGGCAAAAGGCCGCAAAAGGCCGCAAGACAGATACAATCAACCGTTGGAAAGACACAGGACAAAAAGCGATTGCCCAGCTTCGGACACTCGGTCGTCTTCCCAATCAGGAGAAGCATACAGTAGTGGGAAAACATCATGCAGATTGTCATCATTGCAGACAATGCAGCAGAGAGAGCCAGGACCAAGAGGCTCAGCAAGGGGCCACAAGATCTGGATGATGCTAATAATGTCAATAGTAGGCTCCTCTGGCGAAAAGTACATGTAGTGTGAACTTTGAAATTAACGTCCATACACTTGTGCATTCGAAGCTAGTTACGGTGGATGCTACAGAACCTGCAGAATACATAGAACAACTTATGTATGTAGGGCAGCCAGTCAAGACAAGACAGAGCCTCTTTTTTGATATAGGCCCCCTATGACTGGCTTAGCATTACGAGCTACTTACAAGCGAAAATCAAAAGATATAAGCAATAATCAATAGTCGCCATTTCCATCACTAACACTAACACAACAATGATCACCTGACATAAGGTATTAAAGGGATCAGAGATGAGACTTCGTGATGATTACTTCCATCCATGCCGCTGTAATGATCAATGTAACCATCATAGCATCGGATGTGGTGTGCTACTATGCCAAGTCTCCCTATCGTCAGTAGACAGCATTCTAGAGAAGCACGAGAACCCAGCAAAATACATTCAAATTCGAACATAGATTGGTCCGTCTGCATACATTCTGGATCATTGGCAACGACTGTTTGACACCAGACCCCTGATGCGTTATTAGTCGATCAAGCTGGTGCGACTTGAGTAGCAGAATGGATGCCTCTCCTGGTTTGGTCGCCGAAAGCTGATGCCAGCCCGTCACTTCGTATGCACAACCCTGACCGTCGCTTTGCACCAGTTCGAGGCGAGGACTTACACGAAGTATAGGGATCAATCATAATTCATAATCGTCGCCGTGCCGCCGCCCGCGTCGCTACGCATGGCCTTCTTGTGACAAGATGCAGTCACAGTCATCAGCAGTCGTCTTTGTGTCCAGGTCAACAGGCTAGGCCCAGACTGGCAGCCACGTCGCACGGCTATCCTTTTTCTCTTCCACTCATGCATCGAATGATCGAACACGAGCATGCATCAGTAGTACGATACCGTACAGTTGCAGGTGCATCTCAAACGATAGGTTTATGATCTGACTAATCAAGCTTGATGATTGCACGTGATGAGCTGATAGGGGATGATTACCTGTATAGAGAAACAAATAGTTATCTTTTTGATACTTATCATCACGTTACTCTAATTATCTGTTCAACACGCCTTGTCGCTTAGAAGCGCCTGCTCGAGGCCATGTTCGAGACCGCGGTCGCCGCCGCCAATATAACTTACGGCGCTCCGTCAAAAAGTGAAGCTGCATCTCCCAGCCACAATATATTCAGCTGGCTACAGCTGCCAAACAAAAAGTGAAGCTGCATCTCCACATTCAGCTGGCTACAGCGGCCAAACAAAAAGAGATCTGTCCACATGAGCAATTCGTCGGCTGCCTGTATAATCTATATGCTGACAACAGCTCATGCAATACAGGATCGTGGCTGGCTGAGCGTTGTCTGGCAATAATGCTTGCTGACAGAGCTTGCCGACAGGGAAAACATGTGCAAGGAAGAGACTGCGGATGAGCATAAAAAGGCCGATATTGCCCTCCATTTCTGCATACCAGGAGTGTTCGCCTTCCCTCGGACACACTGAAAGAAGTCACTCTCCAGACGGAACGACGACCACGACAACATCAAGCCGACCACGACGACATTCGCATTCCATCCGCCATGGCTTACATCAGCGTGAACAATGGCTTCCCGGGGGCCAAGCTCTGGGTGACAATCTACATGTCTGATGCCATTGGGTTGTCCCGCTCCATCGTCAACTCAGGACCGGTGAATCCGGCCGAGAATGTCGAATTCAAACTCCCTTCTGCCGGGAATTCTAGGTTCTACGTCCGCTGCGAAACCTCGGCGCCAATTCATGGCACCGACGTGAAATTCAGCGACACGACTGCCGAGGCGCTACCGTCCGACGATGCGGCCCACCCGTATCAATGCACGCTGCTCCCACAGTCCGATCCGACCGGGACATATATCGAGCCTGGCAACACTACCGGCAATGCCCAGATGGCTCTTTCAAGCAACAACACTTACACGGCGTACCTCGTGCAAGCGGGCTTTGGCTCCGGCACGATGAACGGATACCTGGCCGCCGATCCAAACAATACCAACCAGTGCATCGTCGTCACTAGGGCCAACTCCGCCCCTCCCCCGTTCATGTTGTGGCAGAAGCTGGATGCGCAGTGGGGTTCAATCTTCATCAATACTGGGAACCCTCAGACACTTCTTTATGCAGTCGACGGAAACGGGGCTCGGGCGCAGCTCATCCCTAACACGCCAATTAATCAGAGGCTCGCTCTGTGGACCATTGGCGGGACCTTCCCTAATAAGGTGGCACTTCGGCCTATGGCTGATAGCAGCCAGAACTTGAACGTGTTCGGAGACGGGCCATATAAATCAGGAAATCCTGTTGGAACATGGTCATGGGGTGGAGGAGCGGGCAATGAGGTGTGGTCGTTTATCCCTGCTATCGAAGAATTCCGGCCTATGTAGTACATTGTTAGAGCATCAACCATGCCGACTATTGCCCTCCAAACCTGTCTTGTGACCGTTGAGAATGCAATCGCCAGCATCCGTGACAGATCGCGTGCTGTACATCCGGCCTTCCATCTGCCGACAGACGTACTGCGCGCAGATTTAGACAGGACGTCTACCTCTTTGATGGTGCACGAAACGATACCCGCCATCAGCCACAGCTGTCATGACTCATTAGGATGACTTTGGCTAGTGATCGCCGAACGAACAGCGGTACAGTTCTTACTCACAGCTATCCGGACAGCCGGCTTTTCACACCAAAAGTCGATGTTTTAATCCCTATATAAATCAACTCACACAACATAATAAAATAATCCGAATAAGCTAAGCTTGAGTTAATTACAAGGGCAATCTTTTTTATATAGAAATCTAGTCATTAAATATGTTATACGCTCTATTATAGCGCTTCAAAAATTAGAAAGCATAAAAAATTATGGTTATACCTAAATCTCTCATAGTAAAATTTCAGGGTATGATTTTAATGACCTCTCACTAACTATATAATAGTGTTATATACACAAATTTATAATTAAATGAAAGGGAATCACTTATACTATATCACATAGAATTATTATATTATCTATAGGTGTATAGACTCTACTATCTAGTATTCAAAGTTATGCTTTATGGTGAGGATTTGCAGCTGTCCGGATAGCTCTGACGACCGACTGGTACCTAGGTAGCTTGGTCCAGGTACTGTACTGTACCTACATTAATCCACCGAGCCCATCGGTGGCTTCTTCCCATTTACATCTGTCGGAGACCGCCGCTGAACAAGGACCGTGCTGCACCAGTTGAGATCAAAACGACGAGAAAATAATCTGCACCAGGTTCGAAGATATCATCAAGGTAGGTCTTTTTCTGTTTCTATTACTATACCCTTCCTGCAAAAAAACAAGCGTTTTCGGTCGAGAGAACAATACCTCATCTTCCAATCTATCAGTCGACTGCCGAAATGTGCAAATCGCCGCTTCACTCCTTCCTCCATTCGCTCCCAAAATGTGAGCACCACATGCACCTGGAAGGTGCACTCTCACCAGCCGTTCTCTTCTCTCTGGCCAAACGTAACAACATACAACTGCCGCAAGACGACGCTGCCTACGCCTCGGTCGACGCCCTCACCGAGCGCTACAGCCGCTTCACCTCCCTGGACGACTTCCTGCACTACTACTACATCGGCATGAGCGTATTGATCACCGAGAGCGATTTCCACGACCTGGCCGCCGACTACTTCAGCCGCGCCGCCTCGCAAGGCGTCATGCACGCCGAAGTCTTCTTCGACCCGCAAGCACATCTCTCGCGAGGCGTCTCCTACACCACCGTTCTAGCCGGCTTCACGCGCGCGCGCAAACACGCCGAGAAGACGCTCAACCTGACCTCGGAACTGATCTGCTGTTTCCTGCGCCACTTGCCGCCAGCCGAGTGTCTGTCGACGTTCCAGCAGCCGGACGTCCAGGCCAGCTACAAAGACGGCAGCGTCATCGGTATCGGTCTCGACAGCTCCGAGGCCGACTTCCCTCCGCATCTGTTCAAGGACATCTACGACCAGGCTGGTGCGTTGGGACTGAAGCGCACCGCGCACGCCGCTGAAGAGGGACCCGCGTCGTTCGCGCAGTCTGCTCTTGATGATCTGCACGTCACGCGTATCGACCACGGCATGCGTATCGTCGAGGACTCTGCACTGATGGCCCGTGTCGTGAAGGAGAAGATCTTGCTTACTCTTTGCCCGCTGAGTAACAAGTGCCTCGGCGGTGTCAAGGAGATCTCCGAGCTGCCGGTTCGCGAGTTCCTGAGCCAGGGAGTGAGGTTTAGTGTCAACTCCGACGACCCGGCGTATTTCGGTGGTTACATTCTTGAGAACTACTGTGCGCTGCAGGAGGCTTTTGACTTGAGTGTGCGCGAGTGGGAGACTGTGGTGAGCAGTGGTATTGAGGGCAGTTGGTGTTCCGAGGACAGGAAGAAGGAGATGAGGACGAAGTTGGCCGAGGTCGTCAAGCAGCAGGAGTAAGGACTGAACAGCAATCTTCTGAAGCCTGAGATCAAGCTCTGGCTGAATAACGGCCGGTCAGACGGACCTCGAACGGGATTTACGCGGTCGAGACGCTTGCGCAGCATTGCAGGCATGTCGGAGCACCAGCTAGGAGGTGCGACTCACAGGATGGAGCAACGAAGGCTTACCACACGGTAATACTACCGTGCTGGTTGTCCAACCAGCTCTTCGACTGTCTCGTCACGATGGCGACTTCGGTCCAGCCAGAAAAAGAGTCGACTGTACGTTGCTCAGAGGCAGCGAATGTGTCGAGTCGCCGCACACGCAGCACTTTTACAATACTGCTTGCGATCAGGAGGTTGAAACCGGTGTATTGAGTACAACATGTATATATCCATAATAGAAGCAATCATAAATTCGCAAACGCTACTGTTCAGATATTTCGATTCCAGATCTTCTCCTAGTATCTTACCACTCGGCCACCTCACCCTTCTTGGGTGTCTGCACCCTGACAATCTTATCGCAATTGAGCAAACAAAGCGGATCAAACGCCATCTTGAGCTTGCGCATCAAATCAACCGTCTCCTTACTGGTCTCATGCTCGAGGTAATCCCTCTTGACGAGACCGACACCATGCTCACCCGTAGCGGTTCCCTCCATCTCGATCGCCCTCTTCACCATCGTGTGCACCAGCTCCTCGGCGATATGTTTCTCCCTGTCGTTGTAAAGCAGAATGGTGTGGAAATTACCATCGCCGACATGTCCAACAATCGACCCAGTGAGACCGCTCGCGGCGACGTCGTTCTTGGTCAACTCGACGATATCCGCCAGTCTCGAGATCGGCACCGCGACGTCTGTAGTCCAGACATGATCGCCTTCTTCCTTCTTCTTGGCCATGACGGACCACAATGCCTCCTTGCGCGCTGACCATAGCTCTCTAGCCTCGTCCTCGCTCTTTGCGAATTCGAACGATTTGCTACTGCTCTTGGAGGCGAGGTTGCGCACGATCGAGATGTGCTCCTTCACGCTGGTGGGTGTGCCGGCGAACTTGAAGAACAGTGTTGGGACTTCCTTCCATGGGCGCGATGTCGAGCCTGCTTCGTTTATGCAGCGCATTTGCACATCATCCAGGAGTTCGACCGCTGCGATTGGAACACCGGCTTCGACGATCTTGAAGACGGCATTGGCGGCATCGCGTACTGTAGGAAATGTGGCGACCGCAACTGAGGTGTTGGCAGGTTTGGTTGTGACTTTGAGCGTGGCTTCGGTTATAAGACCGAGGGTGCCTTCGCTTCCGATGAATGTGCGGGTCAAATCATAGCCGGCTGATGATTTACGTGGACGTTGCTTGGTCTTGACGATGGTGCCGTCTGCCATGACTACCGTCAGAGAGAGTACCCAGTCTTTCATTGTGCCGTATCGATATGCGTTTGTGCCAGAGCAGCCTGTGCCCACCATTCCACCGATCATAGCACCTGGACCTGGGTCAGGAGGGAAAAAGAGACCTTGTTCCGAGAGCTCTTCGTTCAGGCTTTCCCATCCGACTGCTGGCTGGACGACAACATCCATGTCACCTTTGTTGAGCTTGAGGATTTGGTCCATTCGGCTGAAGTCGATACAAACACCACCCCGGGTAGCTGCGAAATGACCTTCCAGACTAGTTCCACCAGAGTATGGAGTCACCGGGATACGTCTCTTATGGCAGACCTTCATGATCTTGCTCACATCTTCGGTACTACCAGGCTTGACGATACAGAAAGGCTTGTCGTCTTCGAGAGGAGCGTGAGAACTCCAATCACTACCAGCATGGGAGGATAGATCGCTCGCTTCTGTCGAAACATTGTCCTTGCCGATAGCGTCGCAGAAGTCAGACCAGGCCGCTTGGAGGTTGGTAGGCGCAACATTATGTTCTGGGTTTGGAGTGACGGATAAGGGAAGAGTGGAGGCTGACAAGGGTATGGCCAGAGAGTTTTTGCCGATTTGCCAGCCGGCCAGTGCTCCAACAATCAAGACTGTATCGGTCAGTGTCCTCTTCTGATCTCAGTGTAGGCGCTTCGTTTTCGTACTTATTGGAGTCATCCATATCGGCGCTCCTCCAGCGGGTTTTTGCTCGGCTCTTAGGCGTGCGAATCGTGCCTGCTCTGCTCTTTCTCTTTCTAGTCGCGCTTGCGTGCTCTCGTACAGTTGTCCCTTGAACGTCGGCCTTTCATCTGAGGCGTAACTCCTCCGCGGAGTCTGCTGTGTTACTTGTCGAAGTCGTGGTGATGGTCGGATGGCATTTGCAAGTTGGCGCAGGTCGCGACCGGCGGTGCGCTTCATAACGGGCGACATCTCAGATATGAGAGGAATAGTCGTACGTGAATTTGTCTCTGCCCGACTTGGGCGTGGATTCTTACAGAAACATGCAAGACATGAAGACCGATCGTTAAACCCGGAGTCAAAAGGCAGAGCAATGCGGGGGAAGCTCTCATGAATTGGAGTCGCTTCTTCCGCCGCATACCCGAGCTCACCACCAAACTCTCGATATCTTTCATGCAACTCCACACCTGTGTCAAATGCATGAAACGTTCATCGTCTTGCCCATTCATGAGTTTCGCTGCGCAGAGGAAAGATCGAGGTTGATATGGTTCTACATGGCAATCTAAGCAACTATGTCTATCACATAGTGTATTCCTCAAGACATCTAGATAACCCTGGTCTCTACACTGCCGACGGGTCTAGCAGATAGAGCCAGACAACCGTTCGCAACACCTTGTCTGGCAGCCTCTGAACTAACGTTCTTGCCCGCCAAGTAGCCCATCCAAATGAGTCTGCCAACCCGTGGATCCGTCACGGTACCCAACTTCTCCATACCCTTTGTTTTGCTTGGCTCATGGAACAGCACATCAAGCGCACCGGCTCCATTCCTCAAAAGCATAACCGTCGAACCCTTTGGTGCACGACCGCCTGCGGTGAAAATATCCTTGAACTTCTTGACCGAATCGCCAAACTCCTCAGTCTCATACTCAGACTCTACAGGTGCCGTTCCTTGAGACTTCGCCTTGAGCGCGGCGGAGGCTGCTTGTGTACCCTTCTTGATACCGGTGATCCAGCCATCTCTCAAGTGTGCAAAATCGGTGTTTCTTGTCGGTACGACGCGCCATGCACTCTTGATGTTGGTATCGCGCAGGATGTGCTCCCAAATCTCGGTGCTCTTGGTAGGGTCGGTCAGATGTTCCTTCAACTCGTTCTTCTCTCCTGGCACGAGTGTCGACGCGGCTGAGTTGATGTGGTGAATCAACTCAGCTTGCAGAGTCGACAGATCAGTTGTCCTGACGTAGAACCCGAGTACGTAGACCTGTATGCTGAAGATGGATACGGTCCTGATACCGAGACCAACAAGTGAGTATTCCTCCTCGTTGCGGACGTTTCCTGGATTCGCAGCTGTATTCGGTGTAATGCCATCTGCATCGCGACTGCCGGAAGAAGGCAGATGCAAGACTCTTGGAAAGTATGGAACACTTGACGTGCCAGTCTCAACGAGCTCGATCTCCTGCTCGCCCTCTGCGACGATCCGCTTATCCTCTCCAGCACCAATAACGTGAATTGATCTCCCTTGGAACTTCTCGTTCGACTCGGATGATGCGTCGAGCTGGTGGACACCCTTCCTCTGCTTCCCAGACTTTTCCAATTCGTCCAGATCGAGATTGTACAGAACGCCTGCTAGACCTGCGACGCTCAAGAGTAGTCCAACGCCGGCGAATCGCATTCGTCGGACATGGTGGGCGCGCTTGTCCATCCATGCTCGTTGGGCAGATAGCTGGTCGTTTGCATGATACTGATACGTAAGGGATTCGGATACTTCTTCCGCCACGAGCTCAAATCTTGGTGGTCTCGCTCCAGGGTTGCTGTACCTTGACGAGAAGCGTACATTCGATCGCAATCGCAGGGCTTGGTCGGTAGGGCGCAAAAACCGTAATCGGCTGGACAGATGGCGCATTTCGACTCGAGACATGACTGCGACTTTGATGCAGTGATGAAAGTGTCAGATTGATGAGATATCGAGGTCATGTCACGGCAACAGTGCTCCAAATGTGGGGAAGCATGACCTCTCACAAAACGATGAATCCGATCAAATCTTTCCGAGCAAGGACACCTTCTTTTTCTTCTGCTTCTACCTGATATTCCATCATCTCATTCCTTATTGAATTCTCAAAAACACTCGTATATCACAGTGCTTTGATCAACGACAATTCTTCCTAGTGGCTGTACTGGATCACCGACCTCATTTGGGCTTAACGAGTGTGGAGACTGCTTTGCGCAGGCTGGACCGTGGATCAAGACCGTCTTCCGTTTGGACGAATGCTCCTTCGGGAACATCGGACTTAGTGTTGCAAGGATGAGTTGACGATGCGGAAACTCATGGAGCAGAACCAGAAGCCTTTCCTGATTTGTTAAATGCGACTCCTGATCACGGGGATAAGCGTGCTAATGACCGAAGGCTCAGGTAGGCAAGACAACATGTATAAAGATCAGGACGTATTTGTACCGAACACGTCAATCAATGTAAGACCAAGTCGATCTCTCCACTCTGGACATCTTCTGCATACCAATTTGTAACATGTCTCCCATTACACTTCCAAAAGATGCAGTCCTTCCGCCTGGGTCCCTCATCCTTGTCACAGGTATCACAGGATACATTGGCGCCCACGTCGGTGACCAGCTCCTTCAATACGGCTACCGAGTCCGCGGTGTCGTCCGCGACCTTGATAAGGCTCAACCACTGACCAGGCACTTCCACAACAAATACGGCAAGAGCACATACGAAACCTACCTCTGCGCCGACCAAACCATCGCCGGCTCCCTCGATGCCGGTCTCAAAGACGTCAGCGGCCTAATCCACGTCGCCTCCGTCGTCTCGCTCGGCGGCACCTACGAAGCTGTCGTGCCACAATCTCTTGCCTTTGCAGAGAACGCCATCGCATCGGCCTACGCCTGCCCAAGCATAAAGCACTTCGTCTTCACCTCCAGCGCAGCAGCGACGCTGCACCCCGTCCCGCCCAATGAAGCAATTCACATCACGTCCTCTACGTGGAACGACGACGGAGTGGCTATTGCACAGGATCCGTCGATCCCTGATTCCGATGCCCGGAAACCGCGCGCGGTCTACGCAGCGAGCAAAGTCTTCTCCGAGCGCGCGGTATGGGACTATGCCATGTCACACGCAAAGGAGCGACCTGATATAGTGGTCAACACCGTATTGCCAGAGCAAAATATCGGGCCTCCCGTCATCAATGAGGGAGGCTGGAACACATCGCTGCGGTCTTTCGTTCAGGAATTCCACAGCGCGCCCGGCGTGAAGTCGTATCCTCGACACTTCGTGGATGTGAGGGATGATGCGAGGCTGCATGTTGCAGCGCTGTTGCATCCTGAGGTCAGAAGCGAGAGGATCTTTGCGTTTGCTGAGGCGAAGAATGCGGAGAGGGTCGTTGCAGTTCTGAGGAAGGCTTTTCCGGAAAGAACTTTTGACTTGCCGGGAGGGTTGGGGAAAGATCTGAGTGTTGTTGAGGGCAAAGAGAGAGCGGAGGGTTTGTTGAAGTGGCTTGGAAGGAAAGGTTGGATTGGACTGGAGGAATGTTATGCGGAGACTGGACTGGCGCTTTTGGAGCTTGAGGAGGCGAAGAGTAGGCAGTGATAGGTTCGGTGCATGCACTGGGTGAAGCAACAGAGATAGCAATCATAAAAGTGGTCGTATATTGATCTATGTATCGGGTATCCTGGTCTGTATCGTTTATTTGGTATAGACAAAGAACGGGTTCTCACTGTCACTGCGGTCGGCAAACGCCATCTTGTTCTTCAACTCGATGCGCTCCTCCTCGCTCATGGCCGCCAAAGTCTCCGCGTTCCTCTTGTTCAGCCTCAAGTTCATCCATCGCAAGATCATGATAATGAAGCACAGCGCGCTCAACGTTGCGACGATGGAGATCTTGCCGCTGATGTAGCCGGGAGCTTGCTTGGCCTGGAAGGTCTGAGTACCGAGGATGTTACCGACGGCGAAGCAGACGAGTGTCAGGGCATTGGTGGTGACCTTCTTGCTATGGCCGGCGAAGTTGGATGCGTTGTAGGCAAGCATCAGCATGAAGGCTGCGCCAAAGGTACCGGTCAAGAAGGAGGCAGCGAGGAGACCAGCCTTGTTCATGGGGTGTCCGCCTGGGTCGAGACCGATCATCAAGCCCGCACCGAGGATGGTCGGGAGCGTGCAGACGAGCATGACCGAGGTGCGGTCATGGAGCTTGTCTGACAACCAACCAACAAAGAGGACGCAGACGACGCCAACGGCACCGGCAGGCATGGACATGATCAGGGCTTCACGCGAGGTGTAGCCGAAAGTCGTAAGCAGGATGGAGTTGAAGTTGCTCAGACCTCCGTTTGGAATCGACGACAGCATGGTACAGACACAGACGAGCCAGACACGTGGGTCCTTGAACGTCTCGATGATCTGTTCCTTCTTGAGCTGTTTGTTCTGTGTTCCAGACTGGTTGTCCTTGGTACGGAGGAGAGCGGCGACCTTCTCGGCGTCGGTGAAGCGCTTCGCCTTGACTGGGGAGTCTGGAAGGAGCATACCGACCATGGCGCCGATAATGATGGTCATGGCACCGATGGCGAGGAAGAAGATGCGCCAGCTGGCGAATTTGGCTTTGCTGAATGAGACTCCGTAGGCGAGGGCACCACCGAAGATCTGAGTCAAGCTGTTCATCACGTAGAAAGTGGAAACACGCTTGCCCTGTTCGCTCTTCTTGTACCACATGCTGTGTCCTTGTCAGCTCTTGACTTTGGGGTTATGGGAATCTTATCGTACCTGATGATCAAGACCAGGATTGGAGCGACACAAGACTCAAAGACACCCAGGAGGGTACGGCAGATGGCGAGACCGGCGTAAGATGTGCATGCGGCGTGAGCCATCAGGACAACACCCCAGATCATGATGTTGACGCTAAGGTAGAGGGAGAGGCGGGCAGTCTTCTGGGCAAGCCATTGGGTGGGAAACTCAGTAGCAAGAAACCCTGGATCTAATCAGCCGGATGTCGCAGACTGCAGTGCTCAGGACTTACCGATGTAGAACAACATGGACAGGTTCGAGTAGTCTTGTCCTACGAGATGTGTGTCTGTCCTAATACCCATGACCGCAGTGTAGCTCAGAGTCGTCTTATCCAAGAACTGCAAGAAGTATACACAGGCGAGAAGAGGACAGATCGTCCAGTCGATCTTTCTGAGGAGCTTGGAAGTGAGCTTTGGGTCGTCCAGGATAGCTTGTCCCTCGAGAGCGATCTGTGCTGCATGTGGGTGGTTCTCGAGGAAAGCGAGGGCCTCGTCGGCATCTTGCAACGACGCTACGACAACCTCGCCAGCAGAGGTGATGGAAGCATTGCGGCCATCGAGGTTGGCGAATGGCTGCTTGACTTCGCTAGATGCGGGGTTCTTCTCGTCGAAGGAAGACATCCTGAATATCACGCGAGAGGGATGGAAAGTGGTAGAGAATGATGTGCAGTGACGGTATGGAGAGATATGAGGGACGACTGACGTTTAGTACTCACACGAACGGCCTGTCTGGTTATCTGAAAGAGCCAGGATCGACGAACTAAGGCAGCCACCCGAGGTTCTCGAAGAAGCAGATGTGTTGATATCAAGCCTGGGGTCGCGCATCCTGCAGGAAGGGCTGATACTCAGATAGTCCCCAAACGTCTTGGCCTGATGTGAACGCGCTACATTATTGGAGACAACGCGGGTTGCAGGTCGAAATGTCGCAGGTTGGGGAAGATAGAGGCAACGACCTTCCCGATCAGGCAAGAGGAAGTTTGGGGGTCGAAAGAAGGGAGATGGTCCCGCATGACTCGCCGGAATCTGGCCGGCTTGCGATTGCTTTGAAGAGCCGCAGAAGCCTATCTATCCTCCAAGACGGACCCGTTGCTCACGACTCTCACTGCGGCGACAGTTTGTTGGAACATGGCGAAAGCGACGGTTTCATTCTTATCATCCTCCAATCCGCGCGTGGCTGATAGCTGCATGCTGTAGCCTACTCTGCAAGGTAAATCTACTGTATCTTGACGAACACGGAAACGTAAAGCGACGATCGGAGATGTCAACGCGCGACGCATCAACCGGTCAGATAACGACTGCATGCAAGGTAATTTATCATTCATGGATATTGTAGGACCTCCGACTCTCCGAGAGCATCCGTGACTTCGTTCTCATACATCTTGATATCTCCTACCAAGCTTCGGCATTTGTTCGAAGAGAAGTAGGCACTGGTTGTTGCCATAACCCATAGTAGAAGATCTCTCGCGCGCCCACGCACCACTACGATCGGAGCCTGTAGCTTGTCATCCCTAGTCAAGTTCAATGATTTCTCTCTCGGTAACCCTCGATGTCTGTGTCTTGTCTCCCATCACTTCATCAAGGGGTGTGCCTCTCTGTGGTGTGTCGTTCTCCACTTTTGGCTTCCACGATCCATCCTTGTCCACAACAATGGTTCTAGTGTTGAGCATCTCACGTTTTTCGAGATCTGCCCTCACGGCCACCATAAACTCGTCTTTCACCAAGGATATTGGTCGAGCGTCTCCTCCACAGATCGGACACCTCCAAGCGTCCGTTTTAGTGTATCCAGTAACAAACTCCGAGTTCGGCCGGGTGTGCAAGAAAACGTCGAGGTCGAACGGCTGTCTGTGCGTGCAATGCAGCCCTCTGACTGGGATCTTGAAGATTTCGGACGATGAGAAAGGTTCCGTGATGGTGATGGTGAGTGTAGGATCGACCAGGACGAGATCGTCTTCGTTGGTGCTGACCTGAAGCGCTCGCTTGATGGATGTCACGACTTCTTCGTATGTAAGAGGCGGGTTTGATAAACAGGCTGCTCTCGCTTGCTCTTGGTCAATATATGTCACGACTTCGAGTGCAATTCCGTGTTTGAGATCTTGAGGTTCGTCTGAGCGCCTATTGATAGAGAGTGAGAGGGTGTTTGTGCCAACTTGGATAAGGTCGGTCACTTCAATTGGCGAATGTTTCTGATGCGAGTCGAGCTGTGGATACGTCAAGCTGGTTCCGTTGAGGCTATAATAGACGTATGGAGGGAATGCGGCTTCTTTGACAGTCCAATCTGACGCGTTAGGCATATGTTTGGCCGATGCGATGGCACAACAGCGTAGTCTGAAGCTCAGACGATTGTGTCCCGATATCTTTTGACCGTCACCCGGTGAAGCTCGGCGGTCAAACTCGTCTTGCGTGAGATCAAACTTGAAATGCTGACGCGCAGGTGTTGCCTTCAATGGTTCAGGATTGATTTTGAAGCCCGCGACGTAGCGATAGCCTCGTTTGGTATGAGCCATCACCTTTGACGGTGATGGAACTGAAGGTATCACTGTCGAAATATTGTTGTGTTTTGGCGATGGAGTTGAAGGTACCACTGTCGAAATATTGTTGCGTCTTAGTGATGGAGCTGGAGGTGCCATAGCTGGAATATTGTTGGGTCTCGATGGGTCTTGATGGCTTGATGGGTCTTGATGGCTTGATGGGTTCTGCCGGCTTGATGGGGTTTGATGGCTTGATGGATGTACAGGTAATTGCTGAAGTGATTCGGTACCTGTAGTCTGAGAAGGCGGAGGCCTTGGGATGAGAGTCGGTCTTGCCGTTGCTTCACTTCGGTGAAGTAGAGTCGGCGTGAAAAGTGTAGTGCCCTCGGTGATTCCTTCCGCGATAACACACAAATTCACTAGATCCGAAGCCCGTTCTGGATTCGCTTTTGCGTAGCAGGTTAGAAAAAACTTGTACTCATTGGCCGCAAACTCGGGTGCATAGCCACCTGAATAAGGTACACCGCCAGAGCCTGTCATTCTCTGAAGTTCTAAGAACCTGTTCATAGCTTGCGTAACCGCCGCATTATCGCGAAAATTCACCCAGGACTGGCGAAGTAGATGGCCGAACACCACCCTCTGAAGACAAGGTGATTGCATCTTGCAGTGCTTGAAAAGGTCGTGCGGTAGAGGTAGAAGCTTCGTGCTTTTGCCTACGTGCTCGTAATCGGAAATCAGCCGCGTCATCTGAGTTAGACAATTCCTGATATCGAAGACCACGCGGGCTAGAAGGTCCGGATTGAGTTTATAAAGTCCTGTGTAAGACATTGGAAACGAAACTGCGAATGCCAGGAATCGAGGACTCAGGTGTTCTGTACGACCCAGTACACGATCCACGACGTTGAACAGTTCGGGCTGTATAGGGGTTGGAAAGAGTGGCCTTTGGTCTTGCTCTATGGCATATCGGCGGCAGCAAAGGGTATGTAGTACCATATAGAAGATATCTCCGGCTTGCGCAGCTTCGGTGAGGTGTTGCATTCTGTACGTATCAAACTGCGCCGTTGGCTGTAGCCGGTCGTGGTCATGTGCGGCATCGTAGTTCTGAAGTAGTCGGAGGCATCGCGCTTCAGAAAAAGGATTGTCGACGGCCACCGGTATCGAAGATGGCTGTTGTCCAGCTGATGACACTGTGATTGGAAAAGGAGATGGCAACAGGCCATGTTGACTCTGCCGACGAAATGCCATTGTGTTGTCGACTCTCAGGGGTCTCTACAGGTTGTTGGAGAGTCTGTGTGGAGTCTTATGTAGGGCATGATCGGTGAATCCTCTTCTTCATTCCAAGTCGTCGGACGGTGCGGTTGCGTGAAGTAATTGAGATAATAGGTTGCCCTGCTCGCCTTCGGAGTGTATCTGCATAGAGAATGCTGTTTACCGTACTATCATACTTCGATCAAGCATGTTTCATTCGATCAACAGCCTCACTGGCACACCGGTGACTGTCGATTGGCGCTGGATAGATGCTCAAAAACCATAGACGTGGTGTCACGAATCGGCCAGGCGCAGAAGCCTTCAGCGGTGAAGAACAATTGAGCGTGGATTGATCTTGCAATCTCTCACTCTCATACCGCTCTCTAACCTTTGTCGCTGAAGCTTTTGCCACCGAGGACGGGTGTGTCTGTTTTGCTACTTCATACGTATTCGTCCTTGTTGGTAGGCAGATGATGGGAGAAGGGTAAGCGAAATCGGATGCACGTACCCGTTTGGCAAGAGCGATAGTACGATACCACGCGGTTTCTTAATCTTGGGTGATTACGAATGTACTTGCCTTATTAATTCACGCGACAAAAGACCCAGCTCTGAACGATGGACTGCTATCCGTGAATAATAATACGTTCTTGGCCTTGAAAATATCTCCTCTGCTCCATACCTGAACGTTACTGCATCCAGCACGAACGACAGATTACCGGCAAAGCTCTGTAGATCTCCGAGCCGAGCTCAGCACCGATCAAGTTGAGATCAGTGTGTCTTACTTCCGATGACACCTGCAGCAGCAGGAAACCCAAAGTAGCACCGCTTCTCGCGCTGCATGGGGAACGTTAACGGACTGCGCTGCTTGTGCTGTAGCTTTCCAAACCTGCATTGCTTTCCCAGCCGCTCATTATCCAGCCTCATATCCAGAAACAGCAGAACGCCTTGTACTTCGTAGCGAGGCTATACCTTTGGAACTCCGCCGCGTCCTTAGAGACACTCTCACCAGATCCAGACTCTCAGCGCTGCTCGGATCGTTGAAAAACGTCACGAGTCTCACATTGACGCAAAACTCTCCAAAGACAGTTTCACCGGTTTTCCACCGTCGCGCAGTTTCAAGAACCAACAGTCTCTTGTGTCATTCATCTCGAGGTTGAGATGTTCAAGTCGTGATCTCTTCGTCGTCCTTCGCTGAGCGATTCTCCAACCTTGCGCGACAGCTTCCTCAATCATGGCGGCCAGACAGATCAACGACGCCCACTCAGTTCCACCAGGCTCTATCCTCCTGGTAGTCCGTAAGTCCTTCGAAAACCAGAAACACAGGCGCGAAGAGCGTCATACATCGTCAACGGTGAAGCTGACAAACGCGGCAGACGACTTCATCGCCCGGAGCCCAGATGAATTGACACTCGCGAAAGGAGATCGTATCGAGCTGATCGAAAGAGATGACGACTTCGGCGATGGATGGTTCTTAGGCAAACACTTGGGCAATGGCAATACCGGTCTCTTTCCAGAAGGTGAGTTACTACAAGCTTAAAATACCTCGGCGCAAAGAGCACATTTCTGAGACCTTTAGTCTACACAACACCTGCATCAAAGGGCACCCTCGCGGCTACCGCGGCTACTCAAGCTGCTGTGAATCAAGCTCAACGACGCCCCGCGAGTGAAGACCACAAGTACTCTGCTGAGCCAAAGCAGAATAACATGGCACGATACTCGGCCGACTCCATCGCGACTCACAAACCATCGGCCGCATTCTCGCCAACACTCCAATCGCCAGCGACAGCGAACGCACAGCCGTCACTCCGGATCTCACAACCTCCACCCAGCTCACCAAACCAAGTCATGACTGAAACACTCAGCGTCATCGACGAGCATATCACCGACATGCACACTCCGCGACAAAGCCATCTCGCTTTGCGCCCACTGCAAAGCCGGGATTCCACAAGTGTCTATGGCTCCGAAGCAGACAGGCGGTCCTCATACATCAACGGACACGAGACTGATGAGGAAGAGCAGCAAGGCCATTCAGAAACAGAAGTCGCAAATTGGTCTCCGGAGAAGGTCGCAGAGTATCTGGAGGACGTCGGTGTGGAGGCACAGCATTGCCATGTTTTCCGCGAACAAGAGATATCTGGAGAGGTGCTCTTGGCCATGGAGCAATCCGCCATCTTCATCAAGGAATTCGAGCTCGGCTCCGTTGGTCGCCGCTTGAAGACCTGGCAGAAGGTCAAGGCACTTCAGGACGAAGTCCGAGCTGCGACCTATCCTGGTGTTCCTCGCAGTATTTCCGACTATGGTGACGAGCATGCCGAATCTGGAAGAGCTAGAAGCGCTTCTGCCAGCAACCCGCAGTTCCTTGGAGCATCGATGCGCGCCGTACCCGGAAACCGGAGTAGCACTATGCCATTCCCGAATGGGTCTCCTTCTCCGAGCGCAACTCCTGCGCCTGCACGCCCTGATAGCACCGTACGACCATCCGCTCAAAGCATCAGATCCTTGAATCACACCAGAAGACATTCCTCGATTGGGTCAACCGCATCGATGCGCGATCTCATCACCTCTCGGGAAGCTCCGAGCCACCGCAAGACTCCGTCGATGGACCATACCTGGTCAATGAGTGGTGAGAACGGTTTCACACGGAGGGCTTCAGCTTATTCGCCAGGCAAGTCTGGGTTGGACAACACTGCCAGTACGAATGATCTGGACCGCGGATACTTCTCCGGTAATGAAGCGGATAACAAGCGAGCGAACCGCCGGAGCGTACTCCAGAAAAGATCTATCGTTGGCGCAACTCACTCACGCACGCCGAGCGGAGCAACTGACGCCGAAACTAGCAATTCGCAGAACACTTCTGCCAAGATGGATTCTCCACTGTCACCAATGATGGCGGGCCCATCTGGATTTGCCAAGATGCGAGGCATCAGGTCTGTCAGCAGTCCGAAGGCCTTTGGCAAACCTTTCAACACTTTCGATGCGCCATCATCTCCTGTCGTGACAAAGCTGGAGTATGGACAGGCACCCGGATCGCCAGCAGTGGGAAGTGCGGGCTCCCCTGTGAACCAGTCTCCGTCCGCAAGTACTTTCTCGTTTTGGGGTAAACCCAAGACCACTGGTCTCCGAATCGCTTCTGAGGCAGTCACTCAGAGTGAAAAGGCTGGCCTGGCCAAACAATCTTCCATAACTTCGCCAGTTAGAACAGGATCAACAACACCCTCGACGGAAACGCACTCTCTTGATAATCAGAAGTCAGAACCATCACGACTGTCTACTGGTTCATCGCAAAATGTCACACCCACAACACCTGTCATACCACCAACAGCACGCGCTCGTCCTGTTGCTCGCACGAAGCAAGCCACTTCCGCATATACTCGTGGACTAGAGAAGAAAGGTCCGGTCGAGCAGATTGCCGGATGTGATTATAGTGGTTGGATGAAGAAGAAATCGACTGGTCTTGTCGGATCTTGGAAGCCTCGCCTTTTCGTGCTGAGAGGCCGAAGATTGTCTTACTACTATTCGGAGAATGACACGGAAGAGAAGGGACTCATTGATATCTCGAATCACCGCGTATTGCCGGCAGAAAACGAAAAGATGACCGGGCTACATGCCACGTTAACAGGAGCAGCTTCGGCGACATCGTCAGGGTACGGTTCCTCGTTGCAGACAACGGCCGGTGCGGACAGGACAGCGCGACCTTCACCAAATCCGCAAGCTGACGCTGGACTCTTCATCTTCAAGTTGGTCCCGCCACGCCAAGGCCTTAGCAAAGCTGTCAATTTCACCAAACCAATGGTGCACTACTTTGCGGTGAACAGCCGTCAAGAAGGTAGATTGTGGATGGCAGCATTGATGAAAGCAACAATCGACTACGATTCTGCTGGCAAGGTCATCACAAGCTATAACCAAGAAACCATCTCATTGGCCAAGGCACGATCGAGGATGGAGCGACCGCCGGCACTACAGGAGGGTGAAGACACCCAGAGTGGAGCCAATGCTGGCGATCAACAAAACCGGGCCGGTATCGAGAACCAGGGACTAGGTATCGGGGGCCTCGATCAACCTTCAGAGTCGACTGAAGATGCCATTGGTGGAGCGGAGCACGGTCTACAGGACCAGCCAGACAGAGGCAGTGTCGGTCTCGACAGTCTTGCGGGAAGCTTGAGGAACAAAGAGGCTGCAGCACTTATATCATAGGTTGAAGACGTGCTGTCTAGCCTAGACTGTAATAACGTATAACCACGACTGGAGTGAACAGAATCGGTTGGGAAGATGACGACTTATGAGGAGGATATAAGACAGGCATCAGACCTGAGTGTCCGGGTCGACTTCGTTGACATGCATTACATTTTGCGATACTCTCTGCATATACCACTGCCATGCAATTGTTGTGAATAATACTTGTTTCGACGATTTCATGTGCTTGTTTGACGGGTCACCCATGCTGGAGTCAACTGCACCAATGACGTGCGGACGTGCTGAATCTGGGGATTCACCAACGCTGAAGTGCCTGTACTTGATTGTACCTCATCCATCTTCCACCTCGTACCAGACTTTCAGTTGAGTTCAGGACATCGCAGGAGCTCAGTAGTGTCGCGCGGAACCAAGAATCCGAAGAGGAACTCATTCAGTCATGGCAGCGCCTCCTCGCAACAAGAGAACAGCGACGGTTCTGGTATGCGCTCCTCATCCAACTTTCAGTCTGTTCCAGCTAGCTCACAATTAAATCAGGTCACCGATGCGCGCGAAGCACCACAACCCAAGAACCAACAACGGCCGCATCCACTTAGTAGAGCTGGAACAAGGATAATATCTGTGGACAATGTGTTGCAATATGCATCTGAGATTCCTTCGGCACAGCGACGGCTACCGCCTGGCGGAAGACCTGCAGTACACACTCGGACTCCTAGTGGCCGGCACCCTTTCGAGCCAAAATTAACCGGCCGCGGTATATCGATGGCAGGGAAACACATGCCATCGAGAACCAGCAAACTCACAGAGAAACTTGTGCTGCTGCCCGAAACAGCAGGCTCTCCTCCGGACGACAGGACCGAACTTGGCGAGGAAGACGAGGCAGCACCTCCCAGCGACGCTGAACTGATAAAAAGGAGGCATCCACAGATCGGCGACAAGTCTTATGCAGAACGACTACCAAAGGCAAGACGCACGGAAAAGTTTGGACGGGTGACGGCATATTGCACGGCGCAATCAACGAGGCTACGTGCCACAGCAGAATTTACCAGAGACCAGCATGGAGCGAGAACGAAGCTATACGATGACTGCTTGTACTGTGTATATCAGCTTCCGTTGCTGGGCGGAAGTGATGGCTACCGGATACGAAGCAGTCCTGTGTTGAAGAATCCAGGAGGAAAGAGTGTGCTAGACGAACAGATCGAGGCCAACGAGCGACGAGACTACAGAGAAGGCTGGCAGGAGGAGCATGACGAGTACAGTGTGCGTGGATCTGAGAGAGAAGCGTCTGCCGACCGGGAAATGCGGCTACACGAGCAAATGCTCGACGATCAAGGAGAAAACCGACGAAGGATGCGCGTCGACGAAGTGGATGACGACGACGACAGGCGGAGAAGCACCGGTTCGATGGATTTTCTTTCATCGAGAGCTCCCATCGCTTCAGATGCCATGACCGTCGGAGAGCTGTACATCTTCAGCTACGGTGTTGTGGTGTTCTGGAACTTTAGCGAACATCAGGAGAAGGACATCTTGGCCGATCTGACCTTCTCATCGACAAACAACACGACATCGGCATCGTCCAAAAACTCTCAAAAGCCTGGCTACTACGCCATGTCGAAGCCTTCCCTGCTCACGCGTCCTCTGTCTGAAGAGGACTTTGAGACCGAAGAGTTCCACTTTGAGTACAACAGAGCGGTCGAGAAACCAAGAATATTTAACGACATGATCACACTTCGCACAAGCGACCACATGATCAAGCTGGCCATGAGTCACGCTATCGCACAAAGTACCAAGCTGAGCTTTTTCGAAGAAAGGATGTCACAGACGATGAACGAGGCACAATATGTCCCTCGCAAGTTGGCGCTGGAAGGACGTCTCGGAATGACCCGAGCAGAGGTCGTGGCGTTGGTCGGGAAGCTTTTCGAAGGACGTGTCGACGTCAACCTATGTAAGTCCAACCACGCCCAGCAAGAAACCTCTTACTGACCCCAGGACAGCGTCGAACATGTTGGATACGCCCAACTTCTTTTGGGACTCGGAACCAATGCTGCATCCGTTATATCAGGCAGTCAGAGAGTACCTAGAGATCAAGTCTCGCGTCCAGGTGCTCAACGAGAGGTGTCGTGTCTTCTTGGATCTTGCAGAGATCCTGTCCGACAGCATTGCAGACACCAAGATGACTCGTAAGTCCAGAACAACCATAACTCTACCGTTGATGTCCGCTGACTCGCGAAATAGGGATAACCTGGATCATTATCGTTCTGATCATCGTATCGATTCTGGTGACTTGCTCCGAAGTCTTTCTCCGTTTCGGCATTCTTTCAGCTGGTAAAGGCAAAGAAGGCCATCCGGCCATGGTGTCGCCCAAAGAACTCTAGCGGGATCATTCTATCGGACCTCGACACGGTTGTGTAAATATCCTTATCCATACATACATTGAGAAAGCGAGGAGTTTGGCGTGCATAAAACGGTCTAGATGGGGTTGATTTCCATTACTCGCTATACGGTGCCGAGGAACGAAGAGATTCATCAACGGGCATCGCAAACAATTGCTCTAATACGTAGATCCCCGGACCAAAAGAAGATTTTCTCTCTATTGACCGTTCATTGTCAAGAGGATAGATTGGCTGAGCCGTGTTTGAGGGAAGAGGTAATTCGAGTAGCCAGTCGTAGCGGGCGTTGATAGATCATGATCATTTTGTTGTTTGTTTGGGAAATTGCGACTGTCGTGATTGGCAAAATCTGGGGTCGTCTCCCGAGGTGCCGTGATTGGCGGAGAGAAGCGCTCGGGCCTTCTGCATACGACTTGGGGTGGAGAAAGCCGCATGAACCCATTGGTTCACAGTGGAAGAAGGCACGACCGAGCACCTTCCTGCTGCAGGCTGCTGCATCCTCGGGTCGACCGGTGGCTGGGACGACCTTTCCGCTTGCGGGCTACAAACAATTACAGCCTATGCTTTACCTCTTCTTCACTCTTTCTCAAACAGGATTCACTCGCCCATGTCCACTTTGCGGATCGCAACCATCGTTCGCGCCGCCTAATCTCCGCAATGCTAATTGTTGTTGATGTTGTTGACGTCTGTTGCTGGCGCTTCCTCTAACCGATTTCGCATCATCATGCCGGGCAACGGTGGTATCCAACCGTCTGCCGAGATGCATCCTGCAACACTATCTTCACTTCCACGTGAAGCTGAAGACTTTGCTCTCACAGGCAGCATCCCTTGCATCCCCGATCCGCAGTGTTGCTGCGGGAACATTAGCTGCGCATTCCTTACTGAAACTCAGATCGCCTATGATCGATTGGACGACAGCTTGAGGACTGCAGGAAGACTCGGGCAGGTGAGTTTTACCCATTTTCACTCTCGTCATATCGCGACCGCTGTGAGATCTTGATAGCCGTTTCTCTTCATTTCCCTTCTTGGACATGGTAACATTACGAGAAAATGGTCGATCGGATTGCCATCAATCAACCTGATTATATTGCTACTGTTACCCACACCCTCGTTGACGCCTGTTCTTGCGGCTATCATCCACAATCATGTCACTGACCTGGTCTCTCCAGGCACTGCTGGTACGGCACGAAGAGTACGTGGCCGAAGCAGAAGCAGACAAACAGGTCTTACGTCATGAGATCGAGCAATTAACAATGGACAAACAACTCGTTCAATCAAAGAACAACGATCTCATTGAGGAGAATCGACTCTTACTGGAACAGCTCGAGTCGGCCAACAACGCAGTCACCGACTCGGATACGCACATTCAATCTCTTCAATCGACTCTCACTTCAGCTCAAGAGGAGCTCAACAAGCTGAATTCGCTGTCGCGCCGGACCGAGGCTCTGGAACGTGAACTGGAACAATTCGAACATGAACAGTCCTGCCTTCAGGCATCTCTCACCATCAAGACCGAAGAGGAGAAAACCGCTACTTTGAGATGGCAGACCGCCGAACGCACCTTGATGTCGCTGGAGGACCGCATCGAGGCTATCGAAAATGAGGCCAAGGAGGAAAGGGAACGGCACGTCGAGGTCGTGGGAAGGATGGAGCGTCGTCGCGTGATCGAGAGTGAACTCGACACCTCTGCTGGTAGACTGAAAGGATCCGCCGCCGCTAAGACCACAACCGACAAACACGGCTCTGGTGTTATCACGCATTTCGTCAAGGACATCTTACAGGACAACGCCAATCTGCAGAGCAGTGTGCTCGAGTTGAAGGAATTACTGATGGTGTCTCACGAGGAGATGGAAAAGCTTCGTGAACAAGTCAACCAGCATATTGTACCCGTTGACCTGGCCGAAGAGCTCACTCCGAGGAAACCGAAGAAGAACTTGGGTGAAGAGATGGCGAAACAGAATGCTCAAGCAGTTCACGTTCATCATCATTACCATGCGCCAACTGCTAAACCAGACCCTGTACGTAGACAGAGTCAGATGCTGCGTCGCCCGTCCAAGAAGAAGCGACCTGGAGTGTCTTTTAGCAGCTTCACACCACCTTCCGGATACCAAACCCCGAGGAACGCGTCGGTCAACAGCTTCGCCTTCCCAACACCATTGTCCACAGCTACCACTCTGGCTGGTGACAGTCCATCGGTACACAATCTTGCTGTCGGCAATCACCGCTGGTCAATGATGTCGAGTCAACCCCCGTCATCTGTACCTAGTTCACCACAATCCGACCAACATTCTCTGTTTGACAGATCTTTCAGTGACGCGGGCATGGGAATTGACTCTAGACCAACTACACCCGGAACAGATATAGAATCACCATTCTTTGGCGCAAGCCAGTCAAAGAGAATGTCGAGTGCCAGCTACTTCCGACCGTTGGACGACGTGTTGCTGGAGTATGACTCTCCAGATGAGAGTGCATCAGCAGAAAACACCAAGCCTACGGTGCTGACTCCATCATTTGCGCCTGCCGCCGAAACCAACAGACAGCTCACGCCCGAAGAGGACGAAGAGATTGAGCACTCCCTGGTCGACTTCAATGCTCAAGTACCTCAGCCACGTACACCACAGATGCTTCGGGGACGACCCATGTCATTTACCGAGGACGACTTACCTCCAAACTTCGATCAAAGTCTTCATACGCCATTGCGCCGGTCTGCGTCTCACGAGTCGCTACTGTCGGTCTCTGGCATGGATATTCACACCCTCAAGACTCGTCCAGGTCAGATGCTGACCGGACTATCAACCATGACTGGTCGTTCGTTCTCATCTCAACCTGTCGTGAGCGCCGCAACAGCGCACGCAGCGAGACCCGCCCTGACCCCCATTGTTCAGAAATCAAGCCACCACCTGCTCACTGGCATGGCAGCCGATCAGCGATCCGCCTCCAGCCCGGCAGTGAATCAAGGCTTCGGAAAGCGCGTCGGTGGCTGGATGTTCGGCCGCTGGGGAAGCACACAACCCACATCCGCCGGCACGAGCCTAAGCAACCTCAATCCCGCACGCACACGCAGCGGAGGCGAGGACGCGCCCCAAGAGGTACGCAAACACGCCCCCTCCTCGTCGACGGCAGCCAAGATGCGATACCCGGGCATCAACCAGCCGGGCGCCCTCCCCATCGTATCTGGCTTCGTCCCGGCTGACGCGTCCCGTCACAGATCACGACTCTCACCGGCGCTCGAATCACCGTCACCGATTACGATGACCTCTACGACGACGAAGTTGACGAAGAAGGAGATTACTCCGACGATGACGCATACAGTGGAAGCGCCGAGTCCGATGAAGACCATGTACTCGAAGGAGCCGATTCTCCGGTCTCTGGACGAGGAAGCCCTGCGTCAGAGCTTGAGCGAATGCTAGAGGATTTAGATGAGGATGATCCGAAGAGAAAGAGTATAGAGCGGGAATTTAATAAAGTCATGGAGGAGAACGTGGGACAATTTGGTGTTGGTGTATTTGGATGAAGAAGGAAGAAGGAATATGACACGGAGACCAGAGATGGAGTGAACGGACAGGACTGGACCTTTTTTATTTTTTGACATTTTGATCGCGATGATACCCACGGCTGCTAATGCCTTGCTTTATACTGCAGATACATTTCTATCACATATGGATGGACATATATACATAATTTACGATTGAGAATACACATACAGTTATTGGACCCGACTTTTTGCACACATCCTCTTCCGCTCGGTGAAACAGACATATATCAGCTCATAAGCCACGATATGCATTCATTACTATTCACTGGATATCTCGTCTTTTAAACCCAGAGTAAACCTTCGTACTAGATGCAACAATGCAAGCGCTAAGATACATCAAACATTCAAAGCATATCCCTCATCTCCTATGTTCCTCCAAGTGATCCTCCGCCTCCTCGAAGTCATTCCCTCCCCTTCTCCGAAAGAGCTGCCTCATCGCCCCCTCTGCGCCATAATACTCTGCCGCACAATCATCTCAGCAGCCGCATGCGCGGCCAAGCGTTCCTTCTGTCGACTTCTATCCCTCAAATACCTCTCCGCTTCAGGCCTCATCCGCAGTATCCTGAGAATAAGATCATCACTCGGCTCCGCCTGCGCCTCCTTGCGTTTCTCCTCCTTGGCCTTCTTCATCGTGCCCAGGTTACGGGAAAGCATGATGCTCTTACTGCGACGGGCCGTCGGCATACCCAGCGCGCCGCCGGAGAAAGAATACGAGGGCGCCAGCGCGCCGGGCGCGGAGAGGCGGTTGAGTTCGCGGTCGCGACGGCTTTGTTGGCGCGTCATTGTTGCCGAGGCCATTGATTCCGAGGTGCGGATCAAATTGGCGGTGTCTTCGAAATAGAAGAAATTGAGGTGTTGCAGGTCGTGGTATTTGGGGCTGCGCAGGATGTCGAGGGGCACGCCGTCGCCTTCGGCGTGGAAAAAGTCGAAGAGCAGCGAGAGCCATTTGTACACGATGTCGACTTCTTGCTGCGTTAGCTGTTTTTGCGCCGAGGGTTTGTCGGAGAGCGGCGGGACCAGCAGGCTCTCGATTATGACCAGGACTTCTTTCCATAAGCGGGTCATGACCATGATCATTGAGGCGTCGGTCAGGGTTTGCTTCATGATTGCGAAGTTGTCGTCAAAGTATGTGAAAAGGGGTTTCAGGGCAGTTGCCGAATCCATCTTTGGAGGAGCAGCTGCGATCGACATTGGTCGTCCTTGCACCTTTTGTAGATACCCACCAGCGAAGCTGCGGACCGAGTTGATGCTGATGCCTTGACCGAGCACAGTGCGCAGTGTCCGTCGTGACAAACTCTGCTGAATGAAAGCAGAAAGCTGGAAAGAGTCAGTGGCCGCTCGTCACTTCCATTCCTACACGACTTACCTTGTCTGTGATCTTCCTCGTCATATCCCGTTCCGTCCGTTTGAGCGTCCGGAATGCCTTGCCAAAATAGAATTGGATATCGTCTCGCTCGCCTTCCATGCTCACCCTCAGAAGCAGTCGACCCTGGGTATCGAGATCCAACCAGAATTCTCGCGGCATGTAATCGCTGAAATGAGACGGATCGAGCTTCAAGGACGTTCGACCGACACAATCATGATCACCTAGAGCATCCCAATCCCAGATTGTCGCAATAATATTTAGCGGACCTTGAGTACTGATATCGACAGACTCGTCCCATCTCGGATTGAGGTTGCCGTATATGATGCGTGTCTTGGCCAAGCGCTTCTGGTACTCGTCTCCCAGAACGACATATGGATCGCTGAGTCCATTCATGTCGCAAGGCTTCAGGTCCTCTGCTTCAATGATTTTGATCGTGAAGACACATTTGTTGGTCTTTCGAGCTTTCGGTAATGGGGGATCATACTTCTGAATCGTGTCCGCACATGCGTCGACATTGATTTCCTTCTCAACCTTGTCCAGCTGCATGGTCGCATACTCAACGTCATTGAGTTTCACCAATGATTGCGGCAAGAACTGGAAGGGCTCAGCCTTTTCTCTGCCAACCATCGTGTCTTTGGCCATCTGCATCCACTTTTCTTGGCGAGTCTGATGAGCTGCCGCTTCCTGCTCTGGCGACATACGATCCATCTCTTTATTGAACTTTTGCTCCAACAACTCGCAATAGCGAGTTACACCATTGCCGATGGTCTTCGAAAGCGCGGTCATGAACCTGGCGTAATGTAGATCATCATCCCACTCGAGATTGACGATCTGGTCCACTGCTTGGTTAAAAGAGCGGTACATGTCCAAGGCCGAAGAGCTGTGCCTCTCGTCATCGGCTGCAATGTTACCGGCGTGTTCACGCTTGATGGTAAAGTCATCCTGCCGGACTGCCTCTTCGACCCAAGCCACCATCTTCTCATCCGTCATGGTGAGCCAGCGCCAGACGAACTCAGACAGTAAGCCTTCGATATGGAAACCGAACTCGACGTTGGGCAACGCTTGAGCATGGATATTTCGGATCTGCACCAGCTCCTTGTAGAGATCAAAGCCGTCTTGAAGCGGCACGTCTTCACCGCGGTGTCGCCATATTTCAACTATGCGAGCGACCAGGTCGCGGGCGTCTGCTGCGAATGAAGGAAAGATCTCTTCTAGCAAGACATTCAGTGGTGCTACACCCATAACTTCCGGGTTCTTCCTGTATCGCTTCTGGATCTTGTCAGACAGCGCCATGACAGCTTTTCCAAGCTGGATGATATGATAGAATTCCCATTGATCGGCTTGATCGGGAACGTTCTTTGCAAGGATCTCACTGTACGCACTACGTGCCCGCTCACGCAGGGCCTGTCGTAAGCTCTCCGTGAGTTGGTCGAGGTCTTCCGGTTCCTGACCGAAGAGCGCATCGTCGTAGATATGGTGTTCCAAGATATACATTACCGGACCAATAGATGGCGGCTTATTTTCGTAACAATGTTTCATGCGATCGAAGAGTTCTCTGAGCAGAGCATCGTGTAACGACACCAGTATCTGCTGAGTCATGACCAGATCTGCCCCGGTCCACTTCGATCTATCCCAGAGTGCTTCTTGCGGAATCGAGGGTAGCTTCTTGCCCTGCGTTTTCACCTCTTGTGGGGACTCTTTGGTAAAAACAAACGCATTGTCCAGAGTCTCGGTACTAATCTCCTGATTTTGATATTTATCCTTGATGACTTCCAGGAAGAGTACGAGCCGTGACCAGGGTGGTATCCGCCATCTCACAGCAATCTCATTGAGCACCTCGGAAGATGTTTTTGATAGAATCTTGACCTGACTGCCGGCCTCTGCGCTGTCGGACTGCTGCAAGCTGTCGTCGAAGAGATCTTTCGAAAGTGCCTTGCGTAGGACTGCCAAGTAGAACGCCCGCGGCTCTGGCGGTATGAAGGTGAACGGTGTGTCATCGTCGACGGTTGACGACGCGGGATCGCTCAGCGATAGGCTGCTCAGATCAATGGTTTGATCTATGACATATGATGAATCCCCATCTGCTATGGGCGAATCCACTGATGAAGTTGCCGATGGCTTGAAAGATGGAAGAGTGCCGCCGGAAGTGCTTTTTGCCAGTTCCGGATATGCTTGTATGATTGCTAACATCATCTGTGATACTGCTTGGACTTCGACTTTCTTCCACTGCTCGTAGGACTCCTGGACATCAAAATCCTCACTGCAGAGAGTCTTCTTCGTGTTCAGACTAAGGTGAGCTTGATACAGCTTGAGATCTCGGAGTGCAGCCTCTGCGGTCCACACATCCTTGTTTGCGTCGATATCTGCCTGCACTTGGTCGTACATCTTTCCAAAGACATTTGCAACCTTCAAGACACCAGGCATATCCTTGAGCTCGTAACTGATAGGCGCTTCCACTTCAATAGTCGAACCACCCTGACCTCCATTCCTTTGCGAATCGTCCGCGAGATCCTGAGAATGAGTCAAGAGTTTGCTTTCCAGCGACTTGAGTCTGCTGATTAGTTCCGGTCGATCACGGTTCCAGTCGTTGTCTTTGAGTGTCGAGACTATCAACCGAACAAAGAGAGCAACATGTCGGTCGACCATGAGCTTCCAGCTATCGTCTTCCGGCCCTTTGCCTCTTGACAACTCGGAGGTCGACTTCGAGAAGAAGATCAATATCAGGTCCTCCACTCTCCTGTCCTTCTCCATAGACTTGCGAAATGTAGGGTTCTTTATCTCGTTCAGGAATACCGCAAACGTTCTCTTTACCACAGCATCATTGAATTCCGGCATCTTCTCCTTGCCCACCAAGACACCGGTGATACGTTTGTCCAGCTCTGCCGTGAATCCATGGGGAAACCTGGTGCTCTTCGAGTCGCGAACAAGTGTGAGGTCTTTGACGAGATCATTGATCGATGTGGTGGACCGCTGAACGGTAGGCTTGGACGGCGCCGCAACATGTTGTATGCGCTTGGTTCTGGGTTGTAGCAGATGCGAGAGAAGAGCAGCCCTCAAGGCATAGTAGTACGCGTCTTGCTCGCTGACCACCTTCTTTCGCGAATGCGATATCTCCCGTCTCATGCGGCCATTCTGCTGAAGGCTGTTGGTCCGGCGGCTATTGATCGATGATCGTGTGGATTGCATTGACACGATAATCTCTGGTTTGATCAAAGGGAGAAGCGCTGTGTGTGCCGAAGAAATACAAGTTCATCGCATCTAGCCTTCCATCGGTATATCGCCTGTTTGGTGTTACAGATGACGCCGGAGAATAATAATTCAGGAGGCAGGTGCGTGCCGTAGATCTGCAATCGCCTTCGCCGAAGTTGCGGACTTTGCAGGCTGATTTTCTGGGAGTTTTTGAGTATAGATGGGTTTCGAATGAGTATAGAACAATTCAAGGGGCGGCGTGTACAGGAGCGTCATGAGAATATACATGTACCGTAGCACCGCCTTCCCAGGCTGCCCTGCCCTACCGCACTCCGTACTGTTTGAGGTTGTTCGACTCCACTCATCGGGTGTTTCAAGTTTCAACGCCGATCACAGCCACGACTTCATCTTTCGTCACTCGACGTACAGAACCAAGACTTCAATTTCTCACGTGCTTTCAGTATCTTGTTATGCGACTCCTCGAGAACACCACATGTCTGGTATAGGCGGTCACAAGCCGGCAACGATCAACATCGTTGCGACTGCCTCTCACATGGCGCTTCGACTTCTATCACTTGTCGCGACTCTCGTTCTATTATAATAGTTCATAATCCAACCACAATTCAGTCAGTCACGCAGGAACATACCACATTCACAACTGCCTACCGAGATTCAGTCTATACGATCACCCACTGCCAGCTGTATTGCTTTGCGCGATTGAAGCTCATTCACCGTTACCATGTCTGCCAACAACTACTCGCAGAAAGCGCGCTTGACGGATGAGCAGAAGAAGAACAATCACAACACTTCCGAGCAAGCTAGACGACAGGCGATTCGAGAGCAGTTTGAGCAGTTGGCGAACATGATGCCGGGATGGGAGGGAAAGGGCGCAAGTGAAGCAAAAGTGATGGAGGCCGCGGTGGGCTATCTGAAAGAGCAGTTACAGAAGAAAAGCGAGCTAAACGAGAAGGGCGTCAAACTTGAGGGCGTGTTGACAGAAGCCGATTTCGACAAGATCTACAATGACGAGGCTGCTCGTGCCGAAGAAAGACAGCGACAACGCGAGGAAGCCGAAGCCGGCAACTCCATGGACAATACTCCCAGCGGTCACAATGAGAGCACGGATCGGAGGCAGCGCACACCTGGTGCCAGGCTCAGCAATGGCAAGAGCAGCCGCAGTCCGGAGGAAGGAGGTTCTGATTCCACGAGCAGATATCACGAACAAAGCCACATGGCAAACGGTGATCATTCGGGCTGAAGTCGAGACCACAACATCCAATGAATATTACAGCCATCGCCAAAACCTTCCGGGACAGATGCTCGGATGGTATCGATCGTGAAGGAGAGTCGCAATGCTTCTTTGTACAACAGCATAACATTGGGCCTAGACGCAGTCGTTATGAATAAGGCAATGACGGCAAACGACCAAATGCATGACAATCATCCAATTCCCGGAACGGCGACCTGAAACGCCCAAACTGTACAGCGGCAAGTTTCGACTTGACACTTAAAGAAGCATTATGGGTTTTGGCAAAGGACGACTTTAATGGCGATAGCAGACAACGGCGTTTGCGTCTGTGATGAGAAAACAAGAGTCTGGACAGCCTATTTCCTACTAATATGGCCAGACGACGCCTCTTTGTCGCTGTGGCGCATTTGTGGCTAAAGTCGGCGTGGTTCACAACGCCTTCACGAGACGGAATATCTCGCCTCAGCACGACTTCTATGTCAGAAGTCCCGGACGTTTCTGATCTCATGACTAGTTTCGCTTAGAAGAGGGCCGTTCACCACCGACACTGCCTTGTCAAGGTGGAGAAGTAAACGGCAGCGTTTACAGTCCAAGGTACTGCCGCGTCTTGAGACAGCCAGAAAGTTCACTATTGCGGTTTGACTCTTGCCGCTGCTCCATTCACCAAGAAATGATCACGATCTGACATGTGGTCGTTCACTCGTAGAGTCAGTACTGATCGAATGGGAATATTTCAGACATGTGTCAACTCCTTGTCAATGCGTGAGCTAACCATAAGCTTGAGCGCAACAAGAACAGATAGTGGAATGTTCTGCGTGACTTGAATAAAAGCTCGGTCCGATTGCAGCCACCACACGCTAAGTATATTGATCATGCAGATAAGGCGCACAAAAGCATTGCGGGAGCCTTCCTTCAACGCGTGCAAGCTGGCGCGTCATGTTATAGCCCTCATGCAGGGAAAGGGAAATAGCCCTCAACCGGCTGCTGTCGCTCGTTAAACATCCATAGCGCAGATGGTCAAGCTGGAGATAAGACGGGGCATGTTTGACTCGCTAGACTTTCCTGAGTGAGCCGAGAACCCTAGCGCGGCGCCACTTCCTAAGCCAGCCCTGTGCGCCTTTCTAGTAGTGGGTACCAGACGGTAGCGCTCTGCTGTCGCAGATGGCCTGGAGCTCGCATATCTGCGCCACGACATTTGCGGCTCGCTTGCATACAATCCGGCGAGTAGTCACCACCAAACATCACTATTGTACTGTTCTACCGGGTCTGAAGATTGACAGGTCGTTAATCTAAATCGGCTTACTGTATCATGGCGTTTTGCCACGGGGTGATGTTGCATGCGCTCATGCAGGCCAACCTCAACAATGGGATCATGCTAATGCGATCGAAAAGAGCCGTCCTTCTAGCGTCGAAGATCTTTTCTGGAAAGCCGGTCTAGTAGCGGACAAGTTCCGGGCTGACAGCTGACTGGCTCCCACAATCCTGTTTTATGGAGAAATGGTCGATCACTGCGACGTAAGAGCAACGCCAACGAATAGGCTGATCGTGCCTGCCACGCTTGGATCATTTCCTCCCTTTTGCTTTCCCCCATGACTGGGGGCGACTGCTGTCTCTCAACTGCAGACCCACCGCGACCGTGAATTCATAAACGTCTGCTTCTGCTCTTCTTGTGTGCGAGAGTTTGGTCGCATTGCTCACGACGTATCGATTGACCGTTGAGCTACTTTCCACTATCGATCTTGGATTTGCGAATTACCAACGTCCGCCTTCTTCTGTACAACAGTTCCCGCGTCGAACACATGCGAACACTGGAGTATTATTAGTACAAGGACTGCCGGCACTCTTTACAACGCGCCAACGCCGGTACTTGTTGCATGACATCTGCACTACAACTACAATTCGCGACACAATCGACCAACTTCTTTGTCCTGCAATAGCACAAACACAATGGACTTCTTCGGCGACTACTCAATCGAGACCGCCTCGTGTCATCCTTCATCATTCGCCAACTACACAGACGACGTTTCTACCGCGTCATCAGTGCTGGGTCCCCTCTCACCTTGCGACACAAGGACATCCTATCCAGTGGAATTCGCCAATATGTCCAACCTCGCGCGAGCCTTTGGCCTTCAGAACCTCGAAACACCCCACACAACCTCAGTCACAGAGCTTGACTCTCTTGACCCATCGTCGTTAAGCAATATGCCATCGTCCTCGGCTCAACTTGCGTCTTCAACCACTCCAAGGACTCCACCATGCTGGAGACGACGCGTCCAGCGTCAACGCGATATGCACCTTCAGGCAGACCCAGCACACCTCCGCAGCATCTCCGAGCTTGTCGAGAGGATGGTCGAAGAGGGCAGCCAATGCGAAACCACACAGCGATCGAGGAACCCAAAGCCAAGCATGATCTCAATTGTGCCTGCTCAGTTTTCCACCGAAGTAGACGAAGACGAGTCTGACTCTGAGCTCTCATCGCCTCGTAGCCTCAGCGGATCAAGCAGCAACGGACGTTCGCCTGGCTACTTCGAACCCCCAAGCCCTGCTTGGCGCCGAGGCAATGACTACACTTCTTCAGGTGTTTCGAAAGAAGGACGTATTCAGAAGTCTAGGTCCAGGAAGTCCCCAACTAGGGAGAGGAGATGAGAGGGTTGTGCACACCACACAGGTGTCTTACAAGACACAACATTGGCGTTACTTGGGGCAGGATTGCCACGGATTATACCCATTTTGGTTTTTGGATGGTCCATGATGGACTGTATAGATAGATAGTGCTGAACCAGCTCCCGCCGGGCCTATGGCTTACAACCATGTCCGTAGATTATGACCGTTACGATACAATGTTGTCAAACAACACCTGAGTTCTCTCTCCAACCATCTTCAATGCCACGGTGACACGACTCAGGATCAGAGCGACGATGGGCGGTTTTCTGATCTTCGTTGGATCCGCCGAAAGCTGGAGATCTCCATCTTTCGAAGCATGGCTTGTGCTGATCGGTGCTTTTGCCCCGCCAAAGGTGCCTTCTTCCAGACACCAAAAGCATATCCTCTCTGCAGACTTCCAGAGCCTCCAATTTACAGGATAGTATAGGAATGGGAAGACCAATGGACGACCTTCATACACCCACTGTGGCTTCAGGCCCTGTCTCAAATGGCTACTCGAATGGCGACTCTGGCGCCAAATCACTCCAGGAGTTGATGGCGCAACGAGATGCGATACAAGCAGAGCTGCAAGCCCTCGGATCCGTACTAGATTCGGTAGGTCAACGTTGAAAGCTATTCCATGTTTCGTGGTATACTGACTGCGTACGCAGCATAATGTCACGATGCAAACGCCCCTCACTACCTTTGACGGCTATCCTCGACCAGACCTGGACATCGCCCAGATCCGCACTACTAGAGCAAAGATTATACACCTCAAGAACGATTACAAGAGCTTGATGGCGAAGATCGAGGAGGGGCTACACAAACATTGGGCCAACGCACCAACAGAGCAAGCGCCAGAGCCACGGACGTCTGCGCAACCAGTGACATCCTCACATGCTTCATCGACAGTAGCGCAAGCACCAACGGCAGTTTCCAGCACAGCAGGAATAGAGGCGCCTTTCGCCAAGGTCAACACAGTCGTACCATCCAGTCCTGCAGATGAAGCTGGACTACGGGCTGGCGACAAGATCACCAAGTTCGGCCACGTCAACTGGATGAACCACGAGAAGCTGTCAAAGGTCGCGCAAGTCGTACAGCAGAACGAAGGACGTGAGATCACCATCAAAGTGCTGAGGTCTGCAGAAGTTGGTGGAGGATCACAGACATTGGACTTGAATCTTGTGCCTAGGCATAATTGGGGTGGTAGAGGCATGCTTGGCTGTCACTTGTTGCCGCTCTGAGCAGAGAGGATGATATCACGAGATACCTTATGACACGCACGTTGAAATTGAAGAGATACCCTACGCAGCCACTCGGTCTTGGTGCGATCCTGTATAGAAACGGTGTCACGTCAGGGCAAGAGTGGGCAGGTCGTTCTAGAGCCTGAAGAGCCCGTATGTTCATCATTGGCGTCGACTCTCGATTGTGAAGACATCAGGATTACGTTTTAATTGAATCAATCGCAATGCATGGTACTATGCCTCCGTGCCCGAATGCGTGTGTTTGCATCCAAGTGTATAGTTATCACATGTTACAGTATTCGAGACTGAACATGAAAAGCAACGACCTTGATCTTTGGTGTGTCTCCTGCGCTCTCAATGCTTTTTGACAATTACCGAAGCTCGTCGATTATAGCGAGCTATTACATGCATGAACGTAAGGTACTGAATTGTCGTCGCTGGTAAATGCCCTTTCAAGGTAGTCGCTGCTGCCTTCGAATATTCTCGAGCTCGCTCAGTGCACGGGCCAGTGACCTATGACTGCCTAATCGGAAACTGCCGCCATCACACCGCGCAAAGCAGCATTGTTTTTACCAAGGATCGTTCGCTCTTGACCCCACCACCACTACTTTATACCCAGCATCAACTCTCAAACTACGTTGCCATCTTCCATCATCTCTCTTTTGATAGAGTAGTCAGTCTTTGCACGCACCTTTCTCCACCGATAGCACTCGCTGACCGCATTCGCAGAGCTCTCACCACCATCAACAAAGCTCAAAAGATCAACACATCACATCATGGCTCAAGAAGGTCAGAACGTGCCAACCTTCAAGCTCGTCCTCGTCGGTGACGGTGGTACCGGTAAGGTATGTATATACCATTTGCGACTCACTTATCGAGTCTGGACATCAGTAGCTGACCTTTTGCGTTCATTCAGACTACCTTCGTCAAGCGTCATTTGACTGGTGAATTTGAGAAGAAGTACATCGCGACTCTCGGTGTCGAAGTCCACCCTCTCGGCTTCTCTACCGTACGTACCACATGAGACGGAATTGAACGGGGTACGATTGTTGACATTCGGATAGAACCTTGGTCAGATCCAGTTCGACGTATGGGACACTGCAGGACAGGAGAAGTTCGGTGGTCTCCGTGATGGTTACTACATCAATGGACAGTGCGGTATCATCATGTTCGATGTCACTTCGCGTATCACCTACAAGAACGTCCCAAACTGGCACCGTAAGTTTACCGGCATTCTATTTGCAAGGGCGCATTGAGCTGACATTCGTTCACAGGTGACCTTGTCCGTGTCTGCGAGAACATTCCAATCGTCCTCTGCGGTAACAAGGTCGATGTCAAGGAGCGCAAGGTCAAGGCCAAGACCATCACTTTCCACCGCAAGAAGAACCTCCAGTACTACGACATTTCCGCCAAGTCCAACTACAACTTCGAGAAGCCTTTCCTTTGGCTCGCCAGGAAGCTCGT